>JFJP01001923.1_pt1 | contig 19747 bp, 19 predicted proteins | sample 431651 | NCBI WGS metagenome assembly JFJP01 (sample SAMN02602958, study PRJNA72255) | Microbial mat metagenome, whole genome shotgun sequencing project. | biome: fresh water; feature: sink hole; material: water; isolation source: purple microbial (photo- and chemosynthetic) mats found in...
GCGGCATCCACGGCGAAGATGCGCCGCGTGTTGATTTTGCCAGTCTGGTCAAGGCTCTGGGGGTGCACGAAGAGCGTGTGCATGTGCTTGATCCCTACGAGTTGCCGACGCTGTTCAAGACGCTGCGCCAGGAAACGAAAGTGGCTGAACCCTCTGTGATCATCACCAATCAGCCCTGCGTACTGGTCAAGGACTATCACGCGCGCAAGCCCTTCATGGTGATCGAGGACAAATGCACAGGCTGCGGAAACTGCGTCGATGTCGGTTGCCCGGCGATCCATGTGACGCGGCGTGACAAGGTCATCAAGGCCAGCGGCAAGGAAGTGGAGCGCTCCTTCGTGCGCATCGAAAGCGCGGCATGTACCGGTTGCGGGCTATGTCTGCAACCCTGCGCGCCGGACGCCATCGTTCACGTTGACACGCTGTCGATGCCGATTAAGGTGGTGAAGAAAGATTAACCGCTCTCAACACGGAGCACACAGAGACACAGAGAAAACAGAGAGAAAATCTGCTTTGCCTTTACTCCGTGTTCTCTGTGTCAAAAGCGTTTTGGAGTTTGTTATATGTCTGAAATAACCAATATTCTCGTAGTGGGCACCGGCGGTCAGGGGGTCATGACGGCGACCGAAATCCTGGCCGAAGCGGCGATTGCCTTTGGCCACGATGTCAAGAAGACCGAAGTGGCCGGCATGGCGCAGCGCGGCGGAGTCGTTTCTTCGCACCTGCGTTTTGGCGCCAAAGTGCTGTCGCCGCAGATCACGCCGGGTACGGCGGACGTGCTGCTCGGCTTTGAAGCCGCCGAAGGCATGCGCTGGCGCCACATGCTGCGCCCCGATGGGCTGGCGCTGATGAATACCGGGCGTCTGGTGCCGCCGGTGGTCGATCTAGGCTTGTACGACTATCCCGCGGATCCGGTTGGCGAAGTGCGCGCTGCAGGAACCCGTGTATATTCCTTCGATGCTTCGGCGATCGCCCGCGAACTTGGCGAGATCAGGCTTGGTAATACCGTCATGCTCGGCGCCATTTCGGATCATCTGCCGTTCTCGGCCGAGGTTCTTGAACAGTGCATCCTCAAGCGTTTCGCCAACAAGAAGCCGGAGATCATCGAGCTCAACCGGCGTGCTTTTGCCGCCGGCCGGGCAGCGGCAAAAGCGGCAGAAGCTGGAACCGCCTGAATGGTTGTAAAGATAATTACCGGAAATCAACATGACGGCACACATACTCGACGGTAACGCACTTGGTCAGAAGCTGCGTGCCGGCTTCAAGCAGAAGGCCGAGGAACTCGCCGCACAAGGCGTGCGTCCCGGACTGGCCGTGATCCTGGTCGGTGAAGACGCGGCCTCTCAGGTCTATGTGCGCAACAAGGTCAATGCCTGCGCGCAGGCTGGTTTTTATTCCGAGAAATACACCTATGCGCCCGACGTGGATCCACAGGTAGTGTTCGACAAGATCGCCGAACTCAATGCCGATGCCAAGATCCACGGCATCCTCGTGCAGTTGCCCTTGCCCAGGCATTTCAATGCCGATGCGGTGCTTGATGCGATTGCTGCCGAGAAGGACGTCGATGGTTTCCGCGCCGAGAACGTTGGTGCCCTGATGCAGGGCCAGCCCTGCTTCATACCGTGCACCCCTTATGGGGCCATGAAGTTTTTTGAAGAGGCGGGTATCAGCCCGCGCGGCAAGGAGGCAGTGATTGTCGGCCGCTCAAATATTGTCGGCAAGCCGATGGCCATGCTGCTGATGCACGCCGGGGCCACTGTCACCGTCTGCCATTCGCAGACCAAAGACCTCAAGGCGCACTGTCTGCGCGCCGATATTCTTGTCGCCGCGATCGGCAAGCCGAAAATGATTACCGGCGACATGGTCAAGCCGGGCGCCGTGGTCATCGACGTTGGCATCAACCGGATGCCCGATGGAAAACTGTGCGGCGACGTCGATTTCGAGTCGGTGAAAGAGGTGGCTTCGTTCATCACGCCGGTTCCCGGTGGTGTAGGCCCGATGACGATCACCATGCTGCTGGCGAATACTCTGGAAAGTGCAGAACGTACGTTGAATGCTTAAGGAGAGGAATATGGTCAAGCACCCGCTGGTAGGTATCGTCATGGGGTCGGACAGCGACTGGCCCGTGATGCGCTTCTGTGCCGAAACACTCAAGAAGTTCGGCATTCCGTACGAGGCCAAGGTTCTGTCAGCCCATCGCACGCCCGATGCCGCACTTGACTACGCGGCCAGCGCTCAGGAGCGTGGCATCAAGATACTGATCGGCGCTGCCGGTGGCGCCGCGCATCTGGCCGGGGTGCTGGCGGCCAAGAGCGAACTGCCGGTGCTGGCCGTGCCCATGCCATCCAAGCATCTGCAGGGGCTCGATTCCCTGCTTGCCATGGTGCAGATGCCAGGCGGCATTCCGGTGGCAACCTTCGCCATAGGCGAGGCCGGCGCAGTCAATGCCGCGCTGTTCTCGGTGGCCATGCTGGCCCTGAACGATGCGGTTCTGGCCAGGAAGCTGACCGAGTTCCGCGTCGAGCAGACCGAGAAGGTCCTGTCGAAGAAACTTCCCGATCTGCCGTGAATCCATGACGCAGGATTATGCGCGGGCAGTCAGTTTGCTGAAGGCTGGCGAGTTGGTTGCCTTTCCGACCGAGACGGTTTATGGCCTGGGTGCCGATGCCGCCAACCCCGAGGCCGTAGCCAGAATCTTCGCCGCCAAGGGGCGGCCTGCCGATCATCCGCTGATCGTGCATCTGCCCGGGGTGGCACATCTTGATCAGTGGGCGCTGAATATTCCCGCCGCCGCATGGCAACTGGCCGAGGCCTTCTGGCCGGGGCCGCTGACCCTGATCCTGAAGCGCGCTCCCGCAGTACCCTACGCCGTGACCGGTGGGCAGGAAACCGTTGGCTTGCGCGTACCGGCGCACCCGGTAGCCCTTGAGCTGTTGCGCGCCTATGCCCAGGCCGGCGGTGGTCGGGGTGGCCTGTGTGGTATTGCCGGGCCGTCAGCCAATCGTTTCGGGCGCATCAGCCCAACCGACGCGGCACATGTCCATGAAGAACTCGGCGAGGCGGTCGCCCTGGTGCTCGATGGCGGGCCGTGTCAGGTCGGTATCGAATCGACGATCATCGACCTCTCGCGTGGCAATGACCTGCCGCCGCGCCTGCTGCGCCCCGGACACATTACCCCGGAGCAGATTGCCGCTGTCATCGGTGTACTGCCCGAACTGCCCGCAGCCGGGCAGGATGGGAGTACGCCGCGTGTGGCCGGTTCGCTCGATGCGCACTACGCCCCGCTGACGCCAATGCGCTTGGTCGCGACGGCTCGATTGGCGGAAGTATTGGCGGGCCTGAAGGCCGACGGGAAGTGTTGCGGCCTGCTCGCGCATACCCTGCAGAAGGGGCTTGTACCGACGCATTCACTGCGCCAGTTGCCGGATCAGCCGGAAGGCTATGCGCGCGGCCTGTATGCGGCCTTGCGCGAACTCGACCTGGCGGGTAACGATGTCATCGTGGTCGAAGCGATTCCTTCCGCCGACGGCTGGGCCGCCGTTGCCGACCGGCTGTGCCGTGCCGCCTGCGGTTCCGGTACGGCCTGACTGTTCTGGCTACAGGGGTATTGACGATAAAGGCGGCAGCAAAAGCCCTCAGCAAGGATTCCGGAGTTGTTAGTGCGGTGCGCCGGCTTCCTTGCGCAGGAAGAAGCGATCCCGGTTGCGCGTGATGTAGACGCCGGCAAAGACGCACATCGCCCCGGCCGCCTGCAAAGGGCCAAAGGTTTCGCCTAGCAGGAAGTAGCCGGTGATGACGGCAAAGACGGGGGAAACATTGTTGAAGATGGCTACCCGCGAAGTGCCGATGACGCCGGCGCCCCAGATCCAGAGAAAATTGCACACGCAGAGCGCCAGAATGCCGGAGAACAGGACGCTGGACCAGGCCACACCGGGTACTTCGTTCCAGCGCACGCGCATCACGTCGGGCACTGATATGGCGAGAATCAAGGCCGTGGTGATGAGCATCAGGTAGGCCGAGACCTGATAGCTGGAATAGCGTTCGAGCAACTCTTTCGAGAACACCGTGTAATACGCATAACCGGCCTGGGAAGCGAGAATGAACACGGTGCCCAGCAAATGGTTGCCGGCCAGACTGACTTCCCGGCCGGCGCCGATGACGATCAGCGCAATGCCCGAAATCGAACAGGCGATCCCGACCACCACGGCCCGGGTGATCGTTTCCAGACCGAAAAACTTGTTGATCAGCAGCACGCTTACCGGCATCAGGCAAAGCATGAATGAGGCATTGCCCGACGTGGTGCGCTGGATGCCCTCGGTGAAAAAAAGCTGGAAAATGAAGAAACCGAAGGCGCTGATGCGAAAGAACTTCCAGAGGTCGGCCCGCTCGACGCGGCGGTAACTGCCCGACAGCCAGAGAACGATCAGGGCGACGATGCTGGCCACGATCAGGCGGGCGACGTTATAGGGCTGGGGAGGGATGAATTGCAGCCCGAGCTTGATGATAGGCGCATTGATGCCCCACACGATGGCAACCATGAGGAGCATGAATTCGGCGAGGTGGGTTTTCTTGTGCATGTAAGCTGGACTTGATCGGGAGGCCTTTGGGCAGGGCGACATTCTACGGCCTTCCCGGAACGGCCAAGCGAATACTTTAGCGGCCACCCCAGGGCATGACGGGAACGGTCGAGATGCTGTTGGCCGGAGCGCCGTCGATCAGTTTGCGGCTGATGGCCAGATAAACCAGCGTGCGATTGGCCTCATCCCACAGGCGCATGACGCGGGTTTCCTTGAAAAAGATCGAGGTGTCTTCGCTGAACACCGTGGCTTCCTTCGGCAATTTGTCAGGCAGGGTGATCGGGCCGGTCTGCCGGCAGGCCAGCGAGAATTGCGAGGGATCCTGCGCCAGTCCGAGCGACCCGCTGACACCGCCGGTCCTGGCCTGGCTGACGTGGCAGGTGACGCCCGGCACCTTGGGGTCGGCGAAGGATTCGACGCACACCTTGTGATTGGCGCCGATCAGTTTCCATTCAGTGGTGACACAACCGATTCTTTCCGCAAAGGCGGAGGAGGCCATCAGGACGAGGGCAAAGGACAGGGAAAGTTTAGGATTCATGGCAAAAAGCCTCGGGTTGATCTCAGGGACGCTCGATTTTTCGTCAATAATAGCGTTGTCCGGGGGAGAACCCGGAACCTTTTGCAGTAAATGTGTTCTTTATCGGAGACCCGGACCAGCAAGCCGACGCTATTGGCGAGTCAGGCGGGAGTAAGCCACTATTAAAATCAGGCATTGTCGAATGGAGCTTGGAGATGAACCGTCATAACGAACTGGGCACCCCGATCGCCCCCAGTGAAATCACCCCGCGCGAAATCTTCGAACAGCGTCGCCTGTGGATACGTGCCGCCGCAGCCGGTACCTTCGGCACTGCTCTTGCCTCTTTCTTTGCGCGCAGTGCCTTTGCCGAAACTGGCTCCACCAATCCCGGCAGCGTCAAACTGGCAGCCCGGTCCAATCCACAGTTTGCCTTGAAAGAAAAGCTGACGCGTTACAAGGACGCCACCACCTACAACAATTTCTACGAATTCGGCACCGACAAGGCCGATCCGGTGAAATACGCCGGCACGCTGATCACCCGGCCGTGGACGGTGGCGGTCGAGGGTCACGTCAAAAAACCCAGGGTTTACGACATCGACGAACTGCTCAAGCTGGCCCCGCTCGAAGAACGGATCTACCGCATGCGCTGTGTCGAAGGCTGGTCGATGGCGATCCCCTGGATCGGCATGCCGCTAGCCGAACTGATCCGTCGCGTCGAACCGACCGGCAGCGCCAAATATATCGAGTTCATCACTCTGGCCGACAAAAAGCAAATGCGGGGATTGTCCATTCCGGTACTCGACTGGCCGTATGTCGAAGGCCTGCGCATGGACGAAGCCATGCATCCGCTGACACTTCTTGTCTTCGGCCTTTACGGCGAAGTGCTGCCGAAGCAGAACGGCGCGCCGGTCCGCCTCGTCGTGCCCTGGAAATACGGTTTCAAGAGCGCCAAGTCGATTGTCCGCATCCGCTTCACCGAAAGCGAGCCGAAGAATAGCTGGCAGGTATCTGCGCCGGAGGAATACGGCTTCTACGCGAATGTCAATCCGGCCGTCGATCACCCGCGCTGGAGCCAGTCGGTCGAATACCGTATCGGCGAGAGTGGCAGCCTCTTCGAGCCCAAGCGCAAGACGCTGCCGTTCAACGGCTATGCGCAACAGGTCGCGGCGCTTTATGCCGGCATGGACTTGAAAAAGTTTTTCTGAAGGATAGCTGCATCGCCCCATGCCGGCCTTCCAGTTTTTTCGTCTGACGGTCTTTCTGGCCAGCCTGCTGCCCTTGCTGCGGCTGGTCTGGCTGGGCATGAACGACGGGCTCAGCGCCAATCCGCTCGAATTCGTTACCCGTTCGACCGGTACCTGGGCGCTGGTTTTTCTGTGTCTCTCGCTGTTGATGACGCCACTGCGGCGACTGAGCGGCCAGTCACAGTGGCTGAAGCTGCGGCGCATGCTCGGCCTGTACAGCTTTTTCTATGCACTGCTGCATTTTTCCATCTGGTTCTGGCTTGACCATAACCTCGATCCGGCCGACATGTGGAAGGATGTCCTCAAGCGCCCGTTCATTACCGCCGGCTTTACGGCCTTTGTTTTTCTCATACCGCTGGCTGCAACATCAACAAGGGGCATGATGCGCCGCCTGGGTGTGTACTGGGTGCGGCTGCACCGCCTCGTCTACCTCATCGCCATCGCGGCGATCCTGCATTACTGGTGGCACAAAGCCGGCAAGAACGATTTTGGCACGGTCAGCATCTATGCCGCCGTGGTCGCCGGACTATTGGGGATCAGGCTGTGGTGGGCATGGCAAAACCTGCTTGGCCGGTTCATGAAAAAGAGGCTGAAAAACCAGTCAGTCTGATTGTTTCTGGCCGACTAGCCGTGGCGCATCTTGAGGATCAGTACCGTCCCCGCCAGTACCAGTGTGACGGCATTGGCAATGATGATCGGCCAGGCCGCGAGCAGTAATCCATAGATCAGCCACAGACCGACGCCGCAGGTAAATAGTATGTACATGCGCAGGGATATGTCCTTGGTGTGGCGAGTCTTGCAGATCTGCCAAACCTGGGGAATGAATGAAATCGTGGTCAGGATGGCGGCCAGGCTGCCGATCCACTCGTTGGTCGTCATCGATGGTTCCGTGTCGGAAAGGTTATGACAAGTGCACGCCTCCGTGCAGGCGGCCAAAAGCCTGGTCAGAGTATAAGCGCATTGACCCGGAAGACACTATCCCGCAGACTATGATTTTGCCTGCAAGCGTTCGTGACGCGCCATCGCAAGAGCTTGTATCGGCTTGAATCCCATTCTGATCAATGAGAACAAGATGAAAACGAGACTATCCCGTCTGCTGGTGTGTGTGTTTGCGCTTTTCGTGGCCTATCTGCCTCTGGAGGGACAGGCTGAACAAATTCCCTTGCGCGCCAGGAACGTCATCCTGCTCATCGGCGATGGCATGGGCCCCAGTCACTTTGCCGCCGCCTGGCATTACAGCAACCGGGTTCTCAACCGGGATCTGCGCATGTCCGGACTGATGAAAAGTGGCCGGACAGCCCTGCTCATGAACGATTCGGCGGACGCCATCGTCACTGAATCGGCAGCGGCGGCCGGGCAGATCGCCACCGGACAGCTGATGACGGCGGGGGTCGTCAGCATGACTGCTGACGGCAGCGTTCCGGTGAAGACGATCATGGAGATGACCAGGGAAAGGAAAATGGCCTCCGGACTGGTGACCACCTCAGGTATCACGGACGCCACTCCAGCCGCATTTGCCGCGCATGTGCCCAATCGTTCGGATGAGAACTCGGTGGCCGAGCAGCAATTGAAATTCGGCGTAGACGTGCTGATGGGCGGACGCAAGCAATTTTTTCTGCCGGCCAGCGAAGGCGGACAGCGCAAGGACAACCGCAATCTGGTCGAGGAAGCGAAAAACGCCGGTTACACCGTGGTCGGAAATTCCGCCGAATTGAAGGCTGCGCCGGCCGGAAAAATTCTCGGCCTGTTCAACATGGGTAACATGGTCTATGAGATCGATCGTGCGCAAACGGCAGAACCCAGCCTGGCCGAGATGGCTGATAAAGCCTTGCAGATTCTGTCCGGAAACAGGAACGGGTTCTTTGTCATGATCGAAGGCGGTCGCATTGATCATGCCGCACATCGCAATGATGCGGCAGCCACCATTCGCGATACCCTGGCTTTCGACGAGGCCGTCGGGGTGGCCATGGACTTTGCCATGAAGCATCCCGATACCCTGGTCCTGGTGACCGCCGATCATGAAACCGGCGGCATGTCGTTGATTGGCAACAGCAAGGACAGCAAGAGCTATGTCGGCATGGATCTGCAGGCCATCGCCAAAGTACAGGCTTCCTTCCAGACCATGGAGGCGAAATGGGGCAAGCAGCCGACGCCGGAAAGAATCCAGGAAGTCGTCAAGCAAGGCATGGACATCGACCTGACCGAGGATGAAGCACGGACCGTGGCCAGCGACAGTATCAAGAAACTTGATCCCTACAACTACAGTTGCGACAATTTGCATTCACTGGCTTTCGTCTTGCGCCCGTATCTGCGTGTGGGCTGGGGAAGCCAGACGCATACGGCCTCGCCGCTGTTTCTGGCCGGGCAAGGGCCGGGGGCGAAGAGAATCGGCGGCTTGATGCACAACACGGATGTATTCAGGATCATGAAGATGGCACTCAGGCTGGATTAGGCGACAGGAATAGCGCCAGGAAACTACACCGGAACAGTCAGCTTGAAACAATGATTCAGCCCGTAGACGCCATATGACCCGGACCAGGCTTGTTCCTTTTGTGGTCGCATGTTCAGGCCAGATCGTCAAGGGCGATTACTGCGCCGGTCGTACGACCCGGCAGACTTTGCTCATACACGGTGCCGGCAGCAGTGAGCGCGGCAGGTTCGCCGCATTGCGCAGCGCCTTGCATGGGCGTGGTATCGGTTCGACGGCGTTTGACTGCATCGGGCACGGCGAAACCGGTGGATCAGTGCACGAGTCTTCGCTCGTCAGCCGGACGCGCCAGGCCGAAGCCGTCATCGACGCACGGCAAGGCCCTTCAATCCAGGCCGTTGTCGGCACCAGCATGGGCGCTTACAACGCGATCAAGCTGCTCGAAAGGCGAAAGCTTGAGGCGCTGGTTCTTGTCGTGCCCGGCGTGTATATTCCGGCCGCGTATGAACTTCCCTTCGGTGCCGGATTCACTGCGGCCATTCGTCAGGAGCGGAGCTGGGACAAGACCGATGCCTGGGATATACTTGCCGAATTCAGCGGACGGCTGCTGGTCATCGCGGCAGAGCACGACACGGTGATCCCGCCCGAAATACCCGAGCGGCTGTTTCAGTCCGCGCGGAAATCATCCTGGCGCAAGCTGCATGTCGTCCCGGATGCGCAACATGAGCGGCTGTTTCCGCTATTGTCCGAGCGGCCACCAGAGTTCGAGCAGGCGATGTCCTTGATCATCACCTGCCTGCAAGCGGCTGGCTGATCGTGCTGGCCACAATCGAAAAGACGACCCGGGCCTGGACCCGCCGTATGTGGAGGCTCTGCGTGTCAACCCGTTCAGCAAAGAAATGAAGCCCGGCATCGGCCTGGGCGGGCCTCTGGCGCGCCTGATCGCCGTACAGGTATGCATTCATGCGTGCATGTCCGGTATCCGCATGGCTGCGCCCTTGCTGGCTCTGCGCCAGGGCTACAGCCCGCTGGCGGTGGGCGTGCTGCTGTCGCTGTTCTCGCTCGCCCAGGTCTTCCTTTCATTGCCTGCCGGTCGCTATGCCGACCGTCACAGCCTGAAGCGTCCGGTGGCCATCAGCGTCGGTGCAACCGTCGTTGGTGCGGGTCTGGCGGCACTGTGGCCCGTATTTCCAGTACTTTGCCTGGCCGCGCTGCTGAGCGGCGGCGCGACCGGCGTTGCCGTGATTGCGCTGCAGCGGCATGCTGGCCGCATGGCAGACAACCCGCTGCAGATCAGGCAGATCTTTAGCTGGCTGGCCGTAGCTCCGTCGATAGCGAATTTTGTCGGGCCCTTCTCCGCCGGATTGCTGATCGACCATGCCGGCTTTCGTAGCGCTTTTGCCTTGTTCGCGGTGCTACCGGTAGCTTCGTGGTTCTGGGTGCGCGACACCCCCGAGTTACCGCGCCAGGTCCGCACAGAGGGCGCCCCCAGGCTGCGCTCCCGGGAACTGCTGGCCGAACCGCAGATGCGTCGGCTCTTGCTTATCAACTGGATCCTGGCGGCGTGCTGGGACGTGCACACCTTTGTGCTGCCCTTGCTTGGTCACGAGCGCGGGTTCAGTGCCTCGGTCATCGGCACGATCCTCGGCGTCTTTGCCATTGCGGCCACACTGATCCGCGTGGCGATGCCCTTGATCGCGGCACGCTTGCAGGAGTGGGCGGTGATGGCGACCGCGATGGCCTCGACCGGGGTGCTGTTCGGCATTTACCCACTTTTGCAGTCGCCCCTGGCGATGGGCATCTGCTCGGTACTGCTCGGATTTTCGCTCGGTTCGGTGCAGCCGATGATTCTGAGCGCCCTGCACCAGATCACCGACGAACACCGCCATGGCGAGGCTCTCGGCCTGCGCATGCTGACAATCAACGCCTCGGGAATTGTCATGCCCATGCTGTTCGGCGCCGCCGGTGCGGCGGTCGGTGTGGCCAGTGTCTTCTGGGTGGCAGGGGCGACGGTGGCCGGCGGCACGCGGGTGGCGTGGGGGCTCAAATCCAGGACATTGGCGCATTGATTACAGGAGCGAACCACCTGTGATCCTGTGCGAATAAGCATCAGAACTTCTGGACTATTTTTGCGCAGGCGCACCCCCTGGGCTATGCCGGATCCGTCGTCCATATAATCCGTTACCCGGCAACCGGTAACACCCTGCTCAAGCCTTGTGCATTGGCGCCAATCGACGCCAACTCGCTGCTGCCGCAGTGCTGGCAACCAGTAATCGCCTTTATTATTCCCCGGAGTCAGTGGAATTATTCTTCTTCTCTCAAGTCGCGTGTGGATCCACTCAGGCGCTCAGATCGTGTAAATCCGCGAGCAGGGCATCAACATTTTCCGGTGTGGTGTCCCAGGCACACATGAAGCGGGCACCACCCGCACCAATGAAAGTGTAAAAACGCCAGCCCCGCTGGCGCAAACCATCCACGACTTCAGCCGGCAGGTTTGCGAAAACGCCATTGGCTTCGACCGGGAACATCAGTTCGACGCCTGCAACGCATGCTAGACCAGCGGCCAGGCGTTGTGCCATGGCGTTGGCGTGATGAGCGTGACGCAGCCAGGCATTATCTGCCAGCAGACCCAGCCAGGGAGCAGACAGGAAACGCATCTTGGAGGCCAACTGACCGGCTTGCTTGCAGCGCCAGGCAAAGTCCTCCGAAAGCGTACGATCAAAGAACACGATGGCTTCACCCACGGGTAGCCCCATCTTGGTGCCGCCAAAGCAAAGCACATCGACTCCCGCACGCCAGGTGATTTCTGCCGGATCAACTCCGAGAGAGGCTACTGCGTTGGCAAAACGGGCGCCGTCCATATGAACGTGCGCCCTGTTTCGATGTGCCGTCTCTGCAATGGCGGCAACTTCACCGGGGAGGTAAACCGTTCCGACTTCAGTGGATTGCGTGAGGGAGATGACGCGCGGCTTCGGGTAGTGGATGTCGTTGCGACGCGAGATGACCTCAAGAATGGATTCCGGTGTCAGTTTTCCGTTGCTGCCGCTTGCCGTAAGCAGTTTTGAGCCGTTAGAGAAGAATTCAGGCCCGCCACATTCATCGGTTTCAACGTGAGCCACCTCGTGGCAAATGACACTGTGGTAACTTTGGCAAAGCGAAGCGAGTGCCAGTGAATTGGCTGCAGTGCCATTGAAAGCAAAGTAGACATCGCAATCGGTGGCAAATACCTCGCGTAATCGATCGGAAACCTGTCGGGTCCAGTCGTCTTCCCCGTAGGCCGGAGCATGTCCGCTATTGGCAGCGATAAGCGCCTGCAAAGCCTCGGGGCAGATTCCGGCATAGTTGTCGCTGGCAAAGTGTTGCATCAAGACTCCAGAAGAACGAGAAAGGTCGTAATTCTCTCATCCGCCCGAGGTTCTGGGCAAAGGCCAGATGAATAAGGCGCCCCGAAGGAGCAGCGAAGCTGCACTGAGGAAGTACTCTTGAGGTGCGCCCCGAAGGAGCAGCGAAGCTGCGTTGAGGAAGTACTCCCGGGGCGCGGAACATCGCCTTCATGGCCCTGGGCCACGCCGTTAACGATACGGGCACCGTGAAGAAGGTCCTTGACCACCTCGGCGATTGACGGCAGCACCCGGTGTCAGCCATACTTGCCGAAAACGCATTGGATTTCCTGTCCTTTATTGAACCCGGACAGTCGGTCAGCGAGTCGGAAATGTCGACGCGGCAGGGAATAAGCAGAAAACCCGTCAGGGAAGCGTGCATCAGAATCGGAGAGGATGGCCTCAGGGAAGTGGTGAATCGACGGAAATCCGGGACTGCAAGCGAAATACGTCCAAAGCAAGGATCTAAATGTTTGCTGGCAGCCGATGGGGGCTTCCATAATAGAAGTGATTAGAAGTGATTAGAAGTGATTAGAAGTGATGCGGTGAAGGAGTTGTCGAAAAGCATTTGAAGAATACGGTCATCAGCAAAGTAATACGAGAGCATCCGGTCGATTATTTCAGGCAAAACCTGAGCGAGTATGCACAGCGCCTGATTTTGGCCGATTGAATCAGCGGCTATCCCATGCAGTCCATTTCAAGGAGGATTTTTATGAAGAAGTTCAGTACCGTTCTCACGTCGGCTGTCGTAAGCCTCGCCCTTTTCGCCCTTGCGGCGCCCGTGTTCGCCCAGGCAAGCGCGAAGAAGATGGTGGTCAACGTCGCTTCCACCTTCCCGCCCGATTCACCTCAGGACAAGGGTCTCCAGAAGTTCAAGTCGCTCGTGACCGAGCGCTCAGGCGGCAAGATCGACGTACTAATCCACGCCGCCAACGCCATGGGCGACGAGCGACAAACCTTTGAATTGCTGTCGACCGGTTCCGTGGAATACGGCGCCATCGGATCGAACGACATTTCCACCTTCTTCCCGAAGTATGCGGTCGCCGAAGTTCCGTACGTGTTCACCAACGTTGACCAGTTCTGGAAGTACTGGAACGGCGACGCAGGTAAGCAGATTGCTGACATGATCGAAAAGGAGAAGGGTGTGCGTACGGTCGGCGTCATCCTCCGTGGTGCGCGTTACATGACCGCCAATCGTCCGATCAAGACCGTCGCCGACGTCAAGGGCCTGAAGATCCGGCTGCCGCCGGTCAAGGCCTGGACCAAGGCATGGGAATCCGTCGGCGCCCTCCCCGTCACCGTCGCCTTCGGCGAAGTCTACATGGCGCTCAAGACTGGCGCAGTGGAAGCCCAGGAGAATCCGCCCGAGACGATCCTGAACTACAAGTTTTACGAAGCGCAGAAGTACCTGATCGCCACCAAGCACATCTACTCCGCCGCTCGTATCCAGGCCTCGATGAAGTGGTTCAACACGCTGTCCAAAACCGATCAGGACCTGCTGACCAAGGCTATGGCAGAAGGGGTCGCATTCGCCAACACCCTGACCAAGAACGGCGACGCGGAGTATGTGAAGCAACTGGTTGAAAAGGGCATGACCCTGATCGAGGTCGATACGGTTGCGTTCCAGAAAGCCGTCGCTCCCGCTGTCGAGGCTTTCGCGAAAGCCGAGTGGGATGCTGCTTATTTCGCCAAGGTTCGCGCCATCAAGTAGGACTTTTCAGCATCGAGGGCGACGCCGGAGTCCAGTGCTTCCGCGTCGCCTTCAAATTTTCCCCCTAAAGGAATTTTCTGTGAAAAAGATCGCAGAGGCGGTAAACGCCGGCATGTTGGTTCTCTTGTTGTTGATGACCGTGGGTCAGATTCTGTTCCGTTCGGTTTTCGAGATATCCGCGTCATGGTCGGAAGAGCTTATTCAGTATAGTTTCGCGTTCATCGTGTTCATCGGCGCCATTTACATCACGCAAGAAGAGGCGCACATCACCATCACGATGGGCCTCGACGCAGCTCCGCCGCTATTAAAACGCATCATGCGCATCGTCGGGCGCTTGATCGTATTGCCCTTCATGATTACTTTCGCCTACGGCGCTTTTGAAAATGCCGCGTCCTATTGGAACACGAGTTTGCCGACCGTCGACTGGATGACGATCGGGTATATGTACGCGGTCCTCCTGGTTTCCGGTGCTGCCATGAGTATTTTCCTGGTTCTGAACACCGTTCAGGATATCCGGGGTAAATTTACCGTCGCTGCCGCATCCGGAGGCGTGCAATGATTTACATGCTGACACTCGGGCTCATCGCTCTGCTGACGATTGGAATTCCCGTCGGCTTCGGACTTGGCGCCGCGGCCTTGTATTCGAGTATTCTTGGATCGTCGTCGCCGATCTTCGCAACCATTCTGTCGCAGAAAATGCTTTTCGGCATGCAGAATTTTCTGCTGGTGGCCATTCCCCTGTTCATCCTCGCAGCAAAACTGATGAATACGGCTGGAATCACCAACAAGCTTTTTGGTTTTGCCAATACGCTGGTCGGCTTTATGCCGGGCGGACTGGGACACGCGAACATTGTTGGGAGCCTCATCTTCGCGGGCATGTCGGGGGCGGCAGTCGCCGACGCCGCGGGTCTCGGCCAGATCGAACTCAAAGCCATGAAGCAGGCCGGCTACGACGACGATTTCTCGGTGGCGATAACCGCTGCGTCCTCGACGATAGGACCGATATTTCCGCCGAGCATCCCGATGGTCGTCTTCGCCTTCGTCTCGGGAGCGTCAGTTGGTCGCCTCTTTCTCGGCGGCGTTGTTCCGGCCTTCCTTATGTGCGCAACAATGATGCTGATGGTTCACTATTACGCCAAGAAGCGAAACTATCCGCGCGAACCTTTTCCAACGCTCAAGATCGCGGCGAAAAGCTTCGTCGAGGCATTTCTTCCGCTGCTCACCCCGATCGTCCTGTTGGGCGGCATCTGGTCCGGAGTCTTTACGCCGACCGAAGCGGCCGCCGTGGCCGCCGTGTACGCTTTGGTCCTCGGCGTGCTGATCTATCGTGAACTGAGTCTTAAGGACGTCGCGCGCGTATTCATCGAGACCGCCCGGGAATCGGCTATCATCGGCATTGTCGTTGCCACCTCGTCGTTCTACGGCTGGATCCTGATGAAGTCCGGATTCACCATTTATATCGGTGAGTGGATTGTCGCGCTGACGACCGACCCGATTTATATCCTCATGCTGATCAACGTGTTTTTGTTGATCGTCGGTTGTTTCCTCGACTCGACGGTCGCCATCCTGATCATCACCCCGATCTTGATGCCGGTCATCCTTAAAGTCGGTATCGACCCGACCCATTTCGGCGTGGTTATGGTGCTCAACCTGATGATCGGTCTGCTGACGCCGCCCTTCGGCATCGTACTGTTCGTCATGCAGCAGGTCTCCGGGATTTCATTTGACCGGATCGTAAAAGCCACTGCCCCGTTCTACATTCCTCTGGGTACCGTTCTGGTGATGATCACCTTCATTCCGGAAATCGTCACCTGGCTGCCCAACCTGTTGATGGGCGTTTCGCGATAAGGGAGAGTGAAAATGCTGAGCATCGAGGAGAAGAAGGCGCGCATCGAAAAGAATGGGCGACTTGAGGCCGTGCCGGAAGTCCCTTTCCTGATCGAGGTCGGCGGTTTCCATGGGAGTTTCAAGCGATTCTTTGAAAGCGACCAGGCCGAGATCGATTGGAATGTCGAATACCACAAGTCCCGTGAAGGGATTGACGATTACGGCATGCCCAACATCAAGCCGAACCTCGGCATCGGCATCATCGCCGCCGCCTTCGGTTGTGCCGAGACGCCCAACGATGAGGCCGATCCGTGGATCAAGCCACTCCTTAAGGAAGAGAATCTCGACGACGTCCACTCCTTGAAGCTCCCCGATCCGGCGACCAATCCGGTGTATCAACGGGCCTGGAAGCGGGTCGAGTTCATGCAGAAAACTTCACCGCTGCCTCTACGGGTGATCAACGTGCCTTCTCCTCTCGTTACGGCTTCTCTCATATGGGAATACACCTCATTCATTGAAGCATTGATGATCTTCCCGGACGAGGTGCATGTCCTGATGGACAAGATCACCAAGGCGACGATCGCCTATGTGCAAGAGCAGTTCCGGCGGATTGACAACCTGCACTCGGTGTCTCACGAAATGTGGTACGTCCCGCGCGCAGCGGGGGTGCGGGTTTCGGACGATACGGCGGCTTTGCTCTCGCCCAACCTCTACCGCGAATTCGGCGTGAAGTACAACAGCGAGATTTCCCGCGCGTTCGGCGGTATCGTCGTCCATTCGTGCGGGGATGTTCAGAACGTTGTCGCGCCGATGATGGAGATCGAAGGTCTTACCGGTCTGGATTTCACCATCCCGCAGACCCCGAACTGGGACGTTATCAGGGACGCGGCGGCCGGAAAGACCGCCTTGTACCTCAGGCATTACTGGTGGGACCACGGCGGGGATGATGCCCAGGTGGACTTGGCCGCGTATTCAGAAAAGCTCGTCGACTTTTTCGGTCGCAAGGGACTTTTCATCCAGACCTCTACGCCGACGGCCGAAGAAGCGCGAAATCTGAGTACCCAACTGCATCGGATCCTGTCGAAGTGAACGTGTCGGGAACTGGAATGACAGCCCTGGTGACCGGGGCGCCGGGCTCTTTGCTGAGCGATCCGGTCGCATGAATTCTCGACGACTAAAATAATTTAAGCACTACCGATTTCCATTATTCCATTGATAGCGAGGTTCTCAAGATGTTTGCAGAGAGGCTAACCAGGCTCGGGACAGAAACTGCGTTTGCAGTCTCCCAGGAAGCCGCCGCGTTGAAGGCCAAGGGTAAGGTCATATTCCCGTTTCACCTCGGTGACATCAATATCCGAACACCGGATAACATCATCGCTGCTGCGCACAAGGCTTTGCTGGATGGAAAAACCGGCTATTGCTCGAATGCCGGCATTGTCGAACTGCGCGATGCGCTGGCGTTTGACATCAACGCTACACATGGTACCCGTTATAGCGCCGACAATATCGCCATCCAGCCGGGCGGCAAACCGGTCATCGGCAAGTTCATCATGACCTTGATGAATCCGGGCGACGAGGTCCTGTATCCGAATCCCGGTTATCCGATTTACGAATCGATGATCGAGTTCCATGGTGGCGTCGGCCTTCCCTATTCGTACAGGGAAGTCGACGGGCAGTACCGGCTCGACGTTGAATCGCTGGAAAAATCCATCACGCCCAGGACGCGATTGCTGATTTACAACGACCTGCATAATCCGAGCGGTGCCGAATCAACACCGGAAGAAATGCAGCAGATTGCCGAAATCGTGCGCAAGTACAATCTGTATGTTTTGTGTGACGAGGCCTATTTCGATATGCGCTATGAGGGCAAGTCGCGTTCCCTCGTTTCCTTGCCGGACATGGTTGAACGCTGCGTCATTCTCTACACCTTTTCCAAGCGTTTTGCCATGACCGGCTGGCGGCTCGGTGCAGCCATCGGCCCGAAGAGCATCATCGACTGGATTGCCAAACTGAATCTGAATGACGAGTCGTGTACCGCCCACTTCATACAGCATGCCGCCATTGAAGGCTTGACCGGTGATCAGGCGGGTGTCCGGCAGATTGTACAAACGCTCAAGGCGCGACGTGACACGGCAGTGGACAGGCTCAACAGCATCCCGGGGATAAAGTGTTTGAAACCGCAGGCCACCTTCTATCTTTTTCCCAATGCGACAGAAGCCATGGCCATCAAGGGCATTTCGGATTACGAAAAATTCCGCCGGGATGTGTTGCACACGACGGGGGTTTCGTTTTGCACCCGCCTGCACTTCGGTCGCGCATTGCCGGGTGAAAACCAGCGTTACCTTCGCTTTGCCTATTCAGGCATCGACATGGCCATGATCGAAGAGGGTCTTGGCCGGTTCAAGGCCTACATGGAAAGCTGATCTGCAGCGATGGTTTATTACAATTTTGCGCAAGTCATTGGAAAATCGTCAGTCTGGGTCTTGCCATCCTTGGCAAATCCGAATGATATTAAAAGCAATCAATTAGTTGACTAGGGCAACCAATAATCCTATTCTCCGGTTCATCAATGTACCGGAGCAGGACGATGGAAACAGCCAGGATGAACGTTGAAACAGCGGAAAGCATTCGCCGTTTCAACCGTTTCTATACCCGGCAACTGGGTTTGCTGGAGGAATGCCTGCTGAACAGCGAGTTCTCGCTGACCGAAGCGCGCGTTCTCTTCGAACTGGCGCAATGCGAAACGGGCACGGCGCGCGCGCTGGGCAAGGAACTGATGCTAGACGCCGGATACCTCAGCCGTCTGCTCAAGAAGTTCGAGGCGCGCGGTCTGATCAGCCGGGCTGTTTCCAGCATCGATGGCCGCGAGACGTCGCTGAGCCTGACCGAAGCCGGGCGCGCTACCTTTGCTCCGCTGAACGAGGCCTCCAGGGAACAGGCCGCCAGCCTCGTCGCGCATCTGGATGAAGCCCGCCAGCACAGTCTGCTGCGGGCCATGCAGACCATCACGGCCTTGTTGACCCATGCCGGCGAACCCCCTGTGCCCTACATCCTGCGCCCCTTGCAGGTGGGCGACATCGGCTGGATAACGCATCGGCAAGGCCTTTACTATGCCAGCGAGCTGGGCTTTGACGAAAGCTTCGAAGCACTGGTTGCCGAGATCGCCGCCGGGTTTGTAAAGAACTTCGATCCCAGACGCGAGCGCGCCTGGATTGCTGAGCGCAACGACGAGATCGTCGGCTCCGTCTTCCTCATGCGCGAAACGGAGGATCTTGCCCGCCTGCGCCTGCTTTTCGTCGAACCGCAGGCGCGCGGTCTGGGTATTGGCGGACGGTTGGCCGGGGAATGTATCCGCTTTGCTCGTGCCAAGGGCTACCAACGCCTCACGCTATGGACCAACGCCCAGTTGCTTGCCGCCCGGCGTATTTATGAAGCCGCGGGCTTCAAGCTGGTTGACGAAGAACGCGGGCAGAAATTCGGGGCCGATTTTCAGGGGCAGACGTGGATGCTGGAGTTGTAGCCGGGGTGCTGCAGATGGAGGGTTTCGCCCCTGACGGGCGAGTTACTGTTTCTTGGGTCGGACAAGAAAAAGGAAGCAAAAAGTAGGCGACCCCCGCCACCCAAGGGTACTTCCTCCGGCGCAATGACGCTGCTCGGCGGTGCCGAAGGGGATGGGGCGCCAAATCACTCTGACCCCCATGGCACTACCTTAAGATTATGGCATCGAAAAACTATCCCGCCAGCTTTCGCAAAAGCCTGTCACACCGGCGAAAGCCGGTGTCCAGAATGGTGCTCCGATACTGGGTCCCGGCACCCCAAGGGCACTTCCTGCGGGGCGCTTTCGCCGGGACGACGCTTTCTTCCCACTGTCTTGGCAACTGCTTGTTGTGGAACTGAAATAGCCGATGTCAAAAGCTTAAGTTAGTGCCATTGCACTCTGACCCCGTTTCGCTCGGGGATGAACACCGATTGATCCTAAAAAACTGAGTTACCGCTGATCCAATTCGCCGAAATGGCGGCAGACTATGGGTTTGCGGTTACGTTGAGGAGTCACCCGATGGGT
>JFJP01011457.1_pt1 | contig 19745 bp, 18 predicted proteins | sample 431651 | NCBI WGS metagenome assembly JFJP01 (sample SAMN02602958, study PRJNA72255) | Microbial mat metagenome, whole genome shotgun sequencing project. | biome: fresh water; feature: sink hole; material: water; isolation source: purple microbial (photo- and chemosynthetic) mats found in...
TCTTTATATTGCTTTTTACTCAGTTTTTTAGTTAAATCAACTTTATCTAACATGACTGTCTCCTCAATGAGAATGTTAGGAGTATACCATATTTATTACTTTAGGGTCAATGACTCCCCCTGCAAAAAGGAGTGCAACGTTTTAGCTTTGCTCATTTTTGGTGGCGCAAAGCTGAAGCGTTGCACTCCAGAAACTTTAATTTATACCTTTCTGTTTATACTGCTTACCGAATGAAAATGGCACTTTTAGCATAGGAGTCCGCAATTATTTGCGGGCTGTCCGCAAAGGATTGCGGACTCCTATTGGTCATCATAAAAGTGTAAGTCTCAAACGAAACGCAGTATAATAGCCTTACTCTTTTGAACATTATCGCCAAATCAGGTAAGATAGCGACTCATGACACCGACAGCCTTTGATGCCTTTGCCGATATATATGATAATGATTTTACCCATACGCCTCTCGGTCAGATGTTACGGGCGCGAGTCTGGGCGCATTTAGCCGACCATTTTCAGGCGGGGCAGCATATCCTTGAACTCACCTGCGGCACGGGGGAAGATGCCAGGTGGCTGGGGCAACGCGGCGTTTTCGTCACCGCCACCGATGGTTCAGCCGAAATGGTGCAAGTGGCGCAGGCAAAAATGGCGCAAGCGGGACTGACGGAGTGGGTCACAGTTCAGCCCCTCACCTTGCAAGATATTAAACCCACCAGGTTCGCCCCGCCGCAGTTCGATGGCGCGTTCTCCAATTTTGGCGGCCTCAACACCATCGGCGATTGGCGACCTTTAGGCCAAACGTTGGCGCAGTTGATTAAGCCTAACGGGACATTAATTCTTGTCCCGATGGGGCCGCTTTGCCCCTGGGAAGTGGCCTGGTATGGGTTGCATGGGCAATTCAAATTGGCCTTACGCCGTTGGCAACAACCCGCCGCAGCCCACATTGGCGCGGCCACCATTCCCATTTGGTATCCTTCGGCGCGACGACTGCAACAGGATTTAGTCCCCTATTTTCGCCATGTCTCCACCCACAGTTTAGGTTTATGGTTGCCACCTTCTTATCTAGGTCATCTGGTTACACGTTGGCCTAAGCTATTTGTTAGGCTCAATCAGTTTGAACGCCGCACCGCCGCTTACACCGCCTCATGGGGCGACCATTATGTGAGTATATTTGTGCGTTCAAAATAGTAGTCATCAGGTGACTTCAAATCACCTGATGACTAAATCCCCGAATTATTTACAAGTGGAAAACTTTCGCCTTTCTTAGCGTCCTTCGCGGATTCTAGCTAACTCGCACCCGCCCCGCCGAGGCTTCCGCCACCGCTGCCACGAAGGGAGCTAAATCATCTATAATGAAGATAAGTTGGAAGGCCACCTCAGTCGCAAATTCCTCCGCCTCCACCTGCCCATGATGGGCTTGGACGAGGAGTTTAAATGGTTCATAAAAATGGTAAGGCACCGTTACATGGACGGTACGCCGTTCCACTTTTTCCGTTATGGGCAGTTCGGCCAAGGCGAGTTGGGTCGTTTCGGTGTAGGCTTTAACTAGCCCACCTGTGCCGAGTTTCGTACCACCAAAATAACGTACTATAACAACCGTGACATCACCCAAATTACTCCCCTTGACCACCGCCAACGCAGGCCGCCCCGCCGTGCCACTCGGCTCGCCTGCATCGCTCATGCCATGCGTAACGGAAGCTCCATGCCCGACGGCAAAAGCATAGACGGCATGGTTGCAGCCTGTATGTTCACTTTTAACCTGCTCAATAAAGGCTTTGGCCTCCGCCACACTAGGGGTATAAGCGGCGCGGCCAATAAAACGGGAATTTTTTATTTGTAATTCAATGTTACTTTCACCTGCGGGGATGGGATAACGTTGGCTCATGAAATTTAACCTTTATGCTTGGAAATAGCTTTCTTTTGTGATATACTAAACCCATTATCAACACTAGGAGCGTATACATGTCACAATATATTGGTTGTCAAAAAACAATGGGCTTGTCTGATTTAGGGAGTATTATTAAAGAAATGGTCTTTGAATTAGGCCATGCTCGTACCTTTGCCGACTCACGGCTGCTTTTTACCCACCATGAACGTCCTGTCGCTATATTACAAGACTATGAGAGTTATCAACGATTATTACATCGTTTAGAAACCTCTGAGCGAGCTTTGCAAATTGCTGAGACCCGTGAACGGCTACGCCAACTTAATACGGGAGAAATGATTAGCTTCCCCGTTAATGAAGTGGTTATCCCCAATATTTCGCCTGTAGGCGAGCGTGCCGATGTATCAAATTGAACTTTCCGAAGCCGCTCTCAATGACCTGCGTGATTTTGATAAGGTGCAAGCCTTACAAATTTTGGACTATTTACAAGGGTTAGAAATTCAACCCAAACCCACAGGAATCCAACTGATTGCCTTACCCGAAGCCGCCGAGGGTAGGGCTTATTTGCATGAAACAGCTTATTATAATCTATTTTACAACATTTTTGAAGCAACCCGTCTGGTCAAAGTGGTGGCAATATTCAAGAAAATTAACTTGAATTAGTCACAGTCAGCCCTTATAACGTTTTAAACGTTATAAGGGCTAAAATAAGGATTATAGGGCTTACGCAAAAAGGCAAAATCCCCCCAAAGGGAGGGAAGTTTTACTCCCTCGCCCTGTGGGAGAGGGTCGGGGTGAGGGTTCTGCGTAAGTCCTAGATTAAAAATAGTCCGCAAAACTTTTGCTTGGGTACTTATCTATGCCTACTATGACTTTGGATACACTCAATGTAACATAAAAAAACGTTGGCGTTAAAACAAGAGCTTTATGTTTGAAGATTAAATTTAGGTTCTCTGAGGTTTAGTATGGTTACGCGGAGTTAGCACGCCCTCGTGCTAACCAACGACACACGAGGGCGTGTGTCACTCCTCACCTCAACCACACAATACCTCAAAGAACCAATAAATCTACTCTAACAAGTCGTAAGAATCAAAAACGGGTCAAATTGACCCGTTTTTTTGTTGGGAGTGTAGCTGATTATTTTGTCAGATACGGGCGTACCTTAAGGGGCAAACATTATGACCTGAGTTCGGGATAAGATATACGGCGCGAGGGCATGAATTAAACTTTTCAGGAGTGCGAAAATTTTATTTTCGCTGTCAAAATGAAATTTTGACACTCCAGTTTATGCCCTCGCATGAAATTTTGACACTCCAGTTTATGCCCTCGCGCAGTATAGCACGAGGCTGAAGCCATCGTGCTAAGAGAACAAAGCCTACTGAAGTAGGCAAAAAGTCACGTCATAAAGCGAATTGAGTGCGCTTTAGCGTCAGGCAACCGCTATCCCGAACTCAGGTATTATGCTCTGTCCCAACATTAGAGTTTATACCGATTAAAAAATCGTTGACATTTTGTAGGGGCAATGCCTTGTGCTTGCCCCCATTGTGGGCAGGGACAAGCCCTGAGGGGCAATGCCTTGTGCTTGCCCCCATTGTGGGCAGGGACAAGCCCTGCCCCTACGAAAATCATTAAATCGGTATAATGTCTATTATTAAAATATCTACTTAAGCATGAGCCGTAAGCCAGGTTTTTGCTTGACTTAAATTATCGAAATAATAAGTTTCAATCTGTACTCCAGCCACTTTGTTCATCGTGTTTCTAATGCTTAAGCCAGCAATGGCACTTTTGGGCATAACAATTGCCATAGTACGAATACCCGCTTTGATGACACGAGGGAACCACTCTTCATTAACCCAATTTTGGTTAGGCACACTGATAATTCCCAATTTATTCACGTCAGCTAACCATTTGGTCGCACGCTGTTTTTGGACTAATTCTAAGCCTTTTTCTAAGCCTTGTTTTAGCTCTTTGGTTTCAGCTTCACGCTGCCAAACCATTAGAACAAAGTTTTCTTTTTCTTGCCAATAAACTGTTAAATATTCGCTTTCAAAGTAAATCATCGTAACCTCTTATAATTTTTTTTAATCTATACCATTTCCGCCTGTTGCGGATGCGCCCGCACTAACAAAATCGGCACATTTGCCCCGCGTAACACCTTATCGGCCACGCTGCCATAAACCCACCGTTGCAAGCCAGACCGCCCATGCGTTGCCATGATGATAACATCAACAGTATGTTGATTGGCATAATCAATAATCGTATCGGCAGGCGACCCCATCTCCACCACCCGATTGATGGGCAAATCGTAACAATCAATCCGCTCACAGACCGAGTTAAGATAACCTAATGCTAACATTTTTTGGCTATCAAACTGTTGGTCAATGTAAATCGGGTGGCCTGTATCCGCCGCTAATACATGCTCAATGGGGCGAATAACCTGTAATAACGTTAACTCCGCGCCCGTCATCTGGGCTAAATCCAGCGCGTCGGTTAGAGCCAACTCCGCCAACTCTGACCCATCCAATGGCACGAGTAAATGTTTATATCGCTTCATTGCGAAATCCCTTGTTAAGTAGTCATCCGATGACTAGCAGTCATCGGATGACTAATCTAAATCAATTGTCCTGTTGGGTCAGGCCGCCAGGAATGTAATACTTTCATATAATTGGCGCGCTCAAAGGCCGCAGGTTCAGCCACATTTTTCTGGCTCATGCTGCCCTGCATCTGCGCCACCGATTGATATTCATATTGCTCCATCCAATCGGTCATGCCCGCCAAAATCTCACCAATGCGCGGGATGCCATGCCGCAATAATTCAGAAGCCAACATGGTCACTTTCGCCCCCGCCATCAACCCCTTAATGACATCTTCATGGCTATGAACGCCGCTGGTAATGGCAAAATCGGCCGCCACTTTGTCATAGAGAATCGCCACCCAGCGTAACGGCAAGCGCATTTCGCTAGAGTTACTCAAAACGAGATGTGGCACCACATCTAAATTTTCCAAATCAAAATCAGGCTGATAAAAACGGTTGAACAACACCAGCCCATTCGCCCCCGCCTCCGCCAAACGGTGCATCATATTAGCCGTAGCACTGAAATAGGGACTCACTTTGACGGCGATGGGAATTGAAATACTTTGTTTCACATCCCGCACCACATTCAAATACATTTGCTCTACTTCCGTCCCTGACATGTGGATGTCGGTGGGAATGTAATAAATATTCAGTTCTAGCGCATCCGCGCCCGCCTGTTCAATTTTCTTGGCGTAGTCAATCCAACCACCTGTAGAAACCCCGTTCAAGCTACCAATAATCGGAATTTCTGTGACCATTTTAGCTTTATGGATTAACTCTAGGTAGCCTTCTGGCCCAATCTTAAACGTATCCATCTCAGGGAAATAATTCAATGCCTCAGCAAAGCTATTGGTACCATAACTCAAATAATGGTCTAGTTGCTGACTTTGCCACATAATTTGCTCTTCAAAAAGCGAGTATATCACCACCGCCGCCGCGCCTGCATCTTCCATGCGGCAAATATTATCCACATTTTCTGACAACGGCGAGGCCGAAGGCACAATTGGATTTTTCAGGGTCAATCCCATGTAATTTGTTGTTAAGTTCATTATTGTAAGGGAATTAGGAATTAGAAATTAAAAGCTAAAAATTCTCATTTCTCATTTCTCATTTTTAATTCCTAATTCCTAATTCCTAATTCATCACTTGTTTTGATGTGCTAAAAGTAACGCCACCGCACAAGAGGCCAACCAAGTGAGTTGGCTATCGGCGCGACTGGTTAAGACAATGGGGACTCGCGCCCCTAACACAATGTCAGCGGCTTGAGCATGGGCAAAATATTCTAACTGTTTTGCTAAAATCGTTCCCGCTTCCAAATCAGGCGCGACTAAAATATTAGCCTGCCCCGCCACAGGTGAGTTAAGTCCTTTGCCCTTTGCCGTTTCAGGCGAAATGGCATCATCAAAGGCTAACGGCCCATCCAAAATGCCGCCACGAATTTGACCTCGGTCAGCCATTTTACACAAGGCCGCCGCATCCAACGTGGATTGCAGTTTGGAACTGATATTCTCAATGGCGGACAGAATCGCCACTTTGGGGATGGCTGTCCCTAACGCAATCGCTAAATCAATCGCGTTCTGTACAATATCCCGTTTCTCTTCCAAATTGGGATAAATATTAATATTAGCATCCGTAATAAATAACGGGTGCGGATAATTCGGCACATCCATGGCCGCCACATGGCTCATGCGCCGTTCGGTACGAATCCCTGTGCCTTTGGCGACCACTGCTTCCATTAACTCGCCCGTATCCAACTGCCCTTTCATAAGGGCTTGCACCTCACCCGCCCGCGCCATAGCCACCGCCGTAGCAGCCGCCGCATGGCTATGTTTGGTCGGGATGATGGTAAACGGGCTAAGGTCAATGTTTTCGGCTTCGGCCACAGCCCTAATTCTCGCCTCTGGCCCAATTAACACGGGTACAATGAGCTTAACTTGCGCCGCAATCATGGCCCCAATGAGCGAGTTTCGCCCCACAGGATGCACGACAGCCGTGCGAATGGGTTCTAAACCAGAGGTTAAGGCAATCAAACGGCGATAATGCGCGCCAGGGTCATGCAGGTTAATTTGGGGTAAGACGGTTTGCAGCCGTTTGATTTTTTTAGTCGGCGCAATCACCTCAGCGGTACCCGTAATGACGGCTTTACCTTGTTGATTGATACATTCGCAATCAAAGGTAATGCGTTTTTTCTCCGCATCCTTCTCTTTCGCCGTAACTGTCACCGTAATGGTATCGCCTAGCCCAACAGCGCGCCGAAATTGCAGCGTTTGCCCCAAATATATCGTGCCAGGGCCAGGCATTACTGTGCCTAACAGCGTGGAAATCAACGACCCACCCCACATGCCATGAGCGATAATTTTTTGAAACATGTCGCTTTTGGCAAACTCCTCATCCAAATGCGCGGGGTTGACATCTCCTGACATTACGGCAAACAATTGAATGTCTTGCATGGACAAGGTGCGGTTGAGGCTAACGGTGTCGCCAATATTTATTTCGTCAAAAGTGCGGTTTTCGATGTAGTTCATGGAATAAAGTCGGTCAGCTAGTCAGCGTTCAGCTTGTCAGCTAGTCAGTCGGTCAGTCTCAGTATATCAAGATTTTGGTTCAACAACTAAATTTCCCTCACCCCCGCCCCTCGCCCTTTGGGAGAGGGGAGACAAGAGACTCCCTCGCCTTGAAATACTGAGTCTATCAGCTAGTCAGTTGGTTAGCCAGCCTTTATAACACTCAAAGCGTTATAAAGGCTAAATGCTGAACGCTGACTAGCTGAACGCTAACTAGCTGAACGCTGACAAGCTGACAAACTGACTAGCTATCTTGCGCCGCCAACTGCTCATATTTGTGCCAATGGGCTTTCACGCCATCTTGGGCTTGAATTAAAAAGGCCGCCGCCGCTTCAGGATTACTTTGCACTAACATGCGGTAGCGATTTTCGTTATAAAGATAATCGCGCAAGGGCAATTTGGGGGCTTTACAATCCAATTGTAATGGATTCTTACTCTCTATTCGCAAACTTGGATTATAACGATAAAGCAGCCAATGACCCGTTTCCACCGCCAAGCGTTGTTGCGTCAACCCCTTCGCCATGTCAATGCCATGCGCGATACAGTGACTGTAAGCAATGATAATGGACGGGCCATCATGGGCTTCGGCCTCAATGAATGCCTTGACCACTTGCGCGTCATTCGCGCCCATGGCCACCTGCGCCACATAAACATTGCCATAACTCATGGCAATCATGCCCAAATCTTTCTTATGCGTGGCCTTGCCGCCCATCGCAAACTTCGCCACCGCCCCAATTGGGGTTGATTTGGAGGCTTGCCCGCCCGTATTGGAGTAAACTTCCGTATCCAACACCACAATGTTAATATTACGTCCACTGGCTAACACATGGTCAAGGCCACCAAAACCAATGTCATACGCCCAGCCATCTCCGCCCACAATCCAGACATTTTTCCGCACCAACACATCAGCCAAACTCAGCAAATCTTTCATGGCCGAGTCCGTGCTAGTCACTTTGGCCTTTAACTCAGCCACCCGTTGACGTTGCGCCTCCACTGCGGCGGAGTCACTTTGGTTCGCATTAAGCAACCCATCAGCCAATTCTTCGCCAATTTCATTACGGAAACGACTCACCAATTCGCGGGCATACAGCACTTGTTTATCTAACGTCATCCGCATCCCTAGCCCAAATTCGGCGTTATCCTCAAAGAGCGAGTTGCTCCAGGCGGGGCCGCGGCCAGCACTATTTTTACTCCAGGGCGTAGTCGGTAAATTACCACCATAAATGCTAGAGCAACCCGTCGCGTTAGCAATGACGGCGCGGTCACCAAAGAGTTGGCTGAGTAATTTCAGGTAAGGTGTTTCGCCACACCCTGCACATGCGCCAGAGAACTCAAAGAGTGGCTGTAATAATTGGACATTTTTGACGTTGTTAAATTGTAATTCCGCGTTCGCAGCCTCAATATCAGGCAATTTCAGGAAGAAATCCCAATTTTTGCTCTCGGCCTCACGAATCGGCGGTTGGGCTTCCATGTTAATGGCTTTGCGGCTGACATTACTTTTATCTTTCACTGGACAGACTTCCACGCACAAACGGCAACCTGTACAATCTTCCACCGCCACTTGCAGCGTATAGACTTGCTCTTGCAACCCTTTCCAGCGCGCCTCAGTATGTTTGAAGGTGTCGGGCGCGTCGGCTAACAGGCCAGAATCGTACATTTTGCTACGAATGACGGCATGGGGACAAACCAACACACATTTGCCACATTGAATACATAAATCGGTATCCCACACGGGTACTTCTAACGCTAAATTGCGTTTTTCCCATTGGGTTGTCCCCGTGGGATAGGTGCCGTCAATCGGCATGGCACTCACGGGCAAGAAATCACCCATACCCGCCATCATTTTAGCGGTGATATTTTGCACAAAGTCAGGCGCATCTTCCCGTACCGTCGGCGGCAATTCAATCTTACTAGTGGCGGCAGACGGCACTTTAATTTCATGTAAGTTGGCTAAGGTCGCATCAACGGCGGCGTAATTTTGCCTCACCACCGCCTCACCGCGCTTGCCGTAACTCTTGTAAATGGCCTTCTTAATTTGGGTAATGGCTTCCTCTTGCGGCAACACGCCACTAATGGCAAAGAAACAGGTTTGCATGATAGTGTTGGTGCGCGCCCCCAAATTGAGTTCACGGGCCACCGTATGCGCGTCAATCATGTAAAACTTGATATGTTTCGCAATAATTGTTTCCTGAATCGAACGGGGCAGATTGTCCCATACTTCATCCGCTTTGAAAGGGCTATTCAAGAGGAAAATCGTGCCATCTACCGCCGTATCTAACACATTATAACGTTCCAAAAAGTTCACTTGATGGACGGCAATAAAGTTGGCTTGTTGAATCAGGTAGGTGCTGTGAATGGGTTTCGGGCCAAAACGCAGGTGCGAAATGGTGCGCGCGCCTGCCTTTTTGGAGTCATAGACGAAATAACCCTGAGCATAATTATCGGTTTCTTCGCCGATAATCTTAATGGAATTTTTATTTGCCCCCACTGTGCCATCTGAGCCAAGCCCCCAAAAAACGGCGCGGACGACATTGTTAGGCTCAATGTTGAAATCTAAATCGTAATCTAAGCTGGTGTGAGTCACATCGTCAATAATCCCGATAGTGAAGTGATTTTTCGGCGCAGCCTTCGCCATTTCATCAAACACACCCTTAACCATGGACGGGGTGAACTCTTTAGATGACAAACCATAACGCCCACCGATGACGCGGGGGGCAACTTTGCCGATATTGGCAAAATGTTCGCTGACGCAAGACATGACATCAAGATAAAGTGGCTCGCCTAAACTGCCAGGCTCTTTGGTGCGGTCTAATACGCCCACTATTTTGGTGGTGGCGGGTAACGCCGCGACGAAATGTTCCAGCGAGAAAGGACGATAAAGGCGCACTTTCACCATGCCCACTTTTTCGCCGCGTTCAACCAAATAGTTGATAGTTTCTTCGGCCGTTTCACAGCCTGACCCCATCAACACGACCACGCGTTCCGCGTCAGGTGCGCCGACATAATCAAACAAATGATATTGCCGCCCCACGAGGCCCGCCATTTTATCCATTTGACCTTGCACAATCTCAGGAATAGCCTCATAAAAGCTGTTCACGGTTTCGCGGGCTTGGAAATAGACATCAGGGTTTTGCGCCGTGCCACGCATGGCGGGGCGGTCAGGCGAGAGGCCGCGCGCGCGGTGGGCGCGCACATGGTCATCGTCAATCATGGCTCGAATGACTTCTTCCGAAAATTTATCGACTTTCATGACCTCATGGGAGGTGCGGAAGCCGTCAAAAATATGTAAGAAAGGGACACGCGCCGCTAAGGTGCTGGCTTGCGAGATGAGCGCAAAATCCATGACCTCTTGGACGGAGTAAAGGGACACGCGCCGCTAAGGTGCTGGCTTGCGAGATGAGCGCAAAATCCATGACCTCTTGGACGGAGTTGCCAAACAGCATCGCCCAACCTGTCGCGCGGGCAGCCATCACATCGCTATGGTCACCAAAAATGGATAAGCCTTGCGCGGCCAATGAACGGGCGGCAATGTGAAAAACGGTACTGGTTAATTCACCCGCGATTTTGTACATGTTGGGTATCATTAACAATAAGCCTTGACTGGCGGTGAAAGTGGTGGTTAATGAACCCGTTTGCAACGCGCCATGCACTGACCCCGCCGCGCCCCCTTCCGATTGCATTTCCGCCACCAAGGGGACGCTGCCCCAAATATTCTTTTGGCCTTTCGCCGTCCATTCGTCGGCAAACTCTCCCATGGGAGAGGAGGGGGTGATGGGATAAATGGCGATAACCTCATTGGTTTTATGGGCTACATACGCCGCCGCTTCATTCCCATCAATGGTCACTAAATTGGATGTCATGGTCTATACTCTCCTCAGTTATTTCATGGTATAGTCATCAGGTGACTTGAAGTCACCTGATGACTAAATTCCCAAAAAGTAGTTATTTGGTCGCAAAGGCATTCACTAGTTGTTGCCGACTCTCTTTGAGGCGGTCTAGGGTGATCTTGGCAACACATTTGATAATAGCATTTTCTAAAAGATGGTCAGTTTTCCAGGCTTCTTGCAGCAGGTTGGCATCAAAGGCAAACGCCCAGGTTGGTTCAATGGCGCGGGCGCGTTTATTGCCCTGGTCAACCGAAGGAAACAAGGATGACCAACCAAAAAATTCACCGACTTCGACGGTATTGACGACCGCGATTTCCTGCGTGGGGGATTCAATTTCAATCACCACTTTGCCCGCACGCACTAAATAAACCGCTTGGCCAGGTTGCCCTTCATGGTAAATAATATCACCTGCGGCAAACTCAACCAGACTAGCTAAACTGGCTAATTTTTTGAGTTGTTTAGTCTCTAAATCATGGGTTAACGTGGCGGCACGCAAGGCAGCTAAGGCTTTGGCTTCAGTATGGATTGTCATAAGGATACCTCCCGAACATAGCTTTTTAAGCAGACTCGATGAGAATAATTTTTTCGTTTTATACTGTTTAGTTTAGAGCAAAAACGGGTTAACTACATCAGGCATGTGGAGAGTTTTATACCTAGCCACATGCGGAGTCTTTGACCTAGCCATGTGGCTAGGTAGGGAATAAATATGGTTTACTTACTTCAAAACCTTACACCCAGGCTTATTATGTCCATGTTTGATTTTCGATTTGACATGAGTACATCAGTGATGTATCGTTGAAACTATGGATTATACAACCAACAATCTGCCCTCTGACCCAAAACAATTACTCCTCGCGGGTTGGGTTGAGACAACACCTCAAGCCATGAAAGACCATACTTCCGCCAGAGAATATTACAATCCAAAGACAGGCATGAAGGTTAGGTTTGACCCAAAAACGATTGGCGCGCTTGGCTTTGAAGGAGTAGACCATTATCATATCTATAATCCTCAACGAACAAGTAAACGAGATTATTATTTGGATAGTGAGGGGCATCCTGTGCCAAAAGGGTCTAAAGCCTCCCATATTTTGCCGAAGGAGTTTTAATAATGAAGTTATCGTTATTTATACAAAGCTTTGTGTTGCACGACGCGGTTATTCAGGCCATCCAATATCAGCCTGAACAACAACGCGGTTTGATTGATTTAGAATTATGTAATTATCTACAACCAACCTATCAGCTAGATGAGGTTGAGTTAATTTCAGGGCAATTGATAATAACAGGTATTACAAAATTTTTAGTTGAACCCAGGTTAGAATTGTTTCAAAAAAACGATTTGATGGATGCTCAGATATTAGAAGTCAAATTGTTACCTAATAATGATAATGAGTTGGAATGTTGGCAAATGGGGGTGTTGGTTTCTGATTATCAGCAAAATAGTGACCAATTTACATTAATCACCATTCAGGCCATAGATGTAGTTTGGCAAGTGACTGAACCTATGATTCAACTTAATATCCCTTATTATATTTTTCAGCGTTTAGAGAACCGCCTCACTTTAGAACCCTTTGTGGTCACAGGGGCCTGAGTTATGTGGTAGTTTAGTTATCAGATGACTTAAAGTCATCTGATTAGGACTTACGCAAAAAGGCAAAATCCCCCCCCTCAGTCCCCCCCAAAGGGAGGGAAGTTTTACTCCCTCGCCCTGTGGGAGAGGGTCGGGGGGAGGGAAGTTTTACTCCCTCGCCCTGTGGGAGAGGGTCGGGGTGAGGGTTCTGCGTAAGTCCTACTGATAACTAAGTCATATTATCTAAAACAGGAGTTAGTTTACTTAACTAATTCCTGTTTTTTATATTAGCCAGGCGTACTAACTCCACTCCTAACTCATCATTCATAACTCCTAACTCCCATTATATTGTCAGCTAGGTTTTACTTTGCTATAATGCAACCATGACACTGACCCATCTTGATGCACAAGGCCGCGCCCACATGGTGGATGTGGGCGCGAAAGAGGATACCATGCGGGAGGCGGTGGCGGCAGGGCGCATGGTTATGTTGCCCGCGACACTGGCTCTCATTGAACAGAATGGCCTGCCCAAAGGCGATGTTTTGGCGGTGGCGCAGGTGGCGGGGATTATGGCCGCCAAAAAAACGCATGAACTCATCCCCATGTGTCACCCGTTAATGCTGACGAAAATTGGCCTGACCTTCACCTCGCAGGTTGAGGGCGAACGGGGCTGGATTGACATTACGGCAACGGTACGCACTGTCGGCAAAACGGGCGTGGAGATGGAAGCGTTAACCGCCGTAACGGTGGCTGCGCTGACGATTTATGACATGTGTAAGGCGGTTGACCGCGCCATGGAGATTGAAGCGGTGCGTTTGCTAACCAAAATGGGCGGGAAAAGTGGGGCGTGGCAACGGGAATGACACACCCTCACCCCTGCCCCTCTCCCACAGGGCGAGGGGTATTTGTTCCCTCTCCCATTGGGAGAGGGGTAGGGGTGAGGGTTTAAAGGACATTATGCAAATTACGATTAAATTTTTTGCGCGGCTGCGGGAAACGGTAGGCACAAATAGTTTAGAACGTGTGTTTAATGAAGGGACAACGGTGGGGCAATTGATTGAGGCTCTGCAAGGGGAGTTTCCCGCGCTCAATCAGCCGTTGGCGCGCACCATTATTTCGGTTAATCGCGAATTTAGTGACCTGCAAACGTTGCTTAAAGCAGGGGATGAGGTGGCTTTTTTCCCGCCCGTCAGTGGCGGGGGCGATGATAAATTTGCGATAACTTACGACCCCATTAGTTTGGATGCGATTGCCGCGAAAGTGATTAAGCCTGAAACGGGCGCGGTGGCGGTTTTTGGCGGGGTGGTGCGAAATCACTCGGCGGGGAAGGCGGTGGAGCATTTGGAGTATGAGGCTTACGAGGCCATGGCCGTTGAGAAAATGGCGCAGGTGGCGGCTGAGGCGCGCGCGCAATGGCCTGAGATTGTGGACATGGCAATCGTGCAACGGGTTGGACGGTTGGAAATTGGGGAAAATGCGGTGATTATTGCCGTGTCAAGCGCGCATCGCGGGGATGGCTGTTTTGAGGCGTGTCGTTTTGCCATTGAACGGCTCAAGCAAATTGTCCCCGTGTGGAAAAAGGAAATGAGTCCCGATGGCGCGGTCTGGATTGAAGGGGATTATTTACCAAATCAACGTTGAGCCTTTGAGTTTGCTTTAGCTATGTCTAATCAATTATGTAAGGATTTACGCAAACACCTCACCCCAACCCTCTCCTACATAGGAGAGGGAGCAAAATTTCCACCCGATGTCGGGGGGATTAAGGGGGGTAGACTTGGCTTTTGCGTAAATTCTATATAAAAAATACGTTCTAAGGCAAGCTCAAATATTCAACCTAAAGTTATATGTCAATCATTGATATTATTGCTATTGAACAAGAATTACAATTAAGTTTTAGCGATAAAGCCCTATTGCAACGGGCTTTAACCCATCGGTCTTATCTTAATGAAGACCCCGATTATCCCTTTGAGGATAATGAACGACTGGAGTTTTTGGGTGATGCGGTGTTAGATTTTGTAACGGCAGAGTATTTATATCACCATTACCCTGAATTACCTGAAGGACGGCTGACGAATTTACGCTCGGCGTTGGTGCGGACGGAACGGTTGGCGCAGTTTGCCAATGATTTGAACATGGGAGATTACATTTTATTAGGGCGGGGTGAGGCTGACAGTGGCGGGCGTAAACGTACCGCCATTTTATGTGATGCCTTTGAAGCCTTAATTGGGGCGATATATTTGGATAGTGGCTTGGACGCGGCCAGTTATTTCATCCATGCCATGATTGAACCCGCCTTACAAGAAATTTTGGCAACGAATGGTGACCGCGATGCAAAAAGTTTATTACAAGAACTCGCCCAAAGTAGTCACCACCTTACGCCCACCTATCGCACGGTGCAAGAGGCTGGCCCTGACCATGCCAAAGAGTTTACGGTGGAGGCTCTCATTGGCGATAAAATTTATGGGCAGGGCAATGGCTTGAGCAAGCAATTGGCGGCACAGGCGGCAGCAGAGAGGGCGTTTGAGGTGTTACAACAGGAAGTGGAACAATTAATGATGTCAACAATGACAGAGTAAAACAGCATCCGCGAAGAAACGCTAAGAAACAGAAGAAAAACCTTAGTATTTCTTAGCGTACTTCGCGGATTCTACTTATAAAAACAAGGGCAACATGAACGAAACGACCATTCAACAAAAACTGAATAGCTTAACCACCTTTACAGAGATTAACCCTGAGACGGTCAAACGGTTGGGTGAGGTTTTACTGGGGCTAGATGATTGGGGATTATTACGAATAAATCCCCTCACTTTTGCCCAACAGCATGAGTTTAAGCCGATGGAATTGATAGATTTGTTCATTCATGGGGCTAAAATTGGGCTGTTTGATTTTCAATGGAATACGCTTTGCCCTGGCTGTGGTGGCGTGGAGTATCGTTACGATTCCATTAACGAGGTCGAGTCAAAGGGATTTCATTGCACTTTCTGTCGCTGGCAACAGGCCGCCGATTTAGATGACCGTTTGGAAGTGACCTTTACGATTAACCCAACGGTGCGAAAATTAACGCTCAATCCCTTTGAAAATACTGAGAACTATAGCCGCTATTTTTTCTCTAACAATTTTCAATATGGCCCAGGGCAAAGTTCCTTTTTATTTGCGGCCATGCAGCACATTTATGCCATTCAGCCTGATGAAACATTGGAAATTAGCTTTAATAACACGGCTGAATTAGAGCATAGTTTGATGAGTTTGATGCTGCATAAACTGGTTTCCGTGAAAAATCTGGACGAAACCACCACCGAACCGCAACTTATTGATATAGATATTTTGCCGCATGGGTTCTCAACCCAAAAAGTATCAGCCAGGCTTGGCCCCGTTACCTTACGGGTGCGTAATTTGCGTTTGAGCGTGACTGATATTGTGTTGCTTGGTGAAAATGTAACTACTTATAAAAGTATCAATGATAATCCACCGAAAATATTGCCCATGTTTACGGGCAAAATGTTGCTGAATAATCAAACGTTTCGTGATTTGTTCCGTTTGCAAACATTACGAGATGATTTAACGTTAAATATGAAAAGTTTGACTCTGTTATTTACCGACTTGAAAGGGTCAACCGATTTGTATGATGCCACGGGGGACGCATTTGCTTACAATCTCATTCAGGAACATTTCAAAATTCTGAGCAAAGCCGTGCGTCTACACTCAGGGGCGATTATTAAGACCATGGGTGATGCGATTATGGCCGCGTTCTCTACGCCGCAGGAGGGCGTGCAAGCGGCTATCGCCATGATGGAGGGCATGAATTTCTTTAATGAACGGCTGAAAAATGAGGGGCATGAATTGGGCTTAAAGGTGGGCTTGCATGAGGGGTCGGCGTTGGTGGTCAATGCGAGTGACCGCCTGGATTACTTTGGGCAGACGGTCAACATTGCGGCGCGGGTGCAGGGCTTGGCGAAGGCGGACGAAATTTGGATAACCGCACCGATTTATGAGGCCAACCAAATTACGGATTCGCTCAATACGGCGGGCTACCAGCTAGAGCAACATTCCGTCATGCTCAAGGGCGTGAGCCAAGCGGCGACGGTCTATCGGTTGTATCGGTAGAAATATTTGCAACGAATTACACGAATTTTACGAATTAAAACCACCTGTAAATTTTTAGGGGATGGAAAATCGGAGTCCGCAATCCTTTGCGGACAGCCCGCAAATAATTGCGGACTCCTCACCTAAATCACCCAATTATTTACAGGTGGAATTAAAAACTACGAACTATTTTTACAAGCCTTGATAGCGTTTGAAACGCTATCAAGGCCGACTTAGTATAAGGAAACATTATGACAATTACCTTAAATGAATTTTTGAAAGACACAGGTTACAAACTCACTCAGTTTAAAGCGGCTCAAATCAAGGCATTTGAGGAAAGCATTACCGTTAAGGAAACGGACAAAAAGCCTGTATTTTATGTGCATTGCTTAGTACGGGGCAAGCCAATTAAGCTGACTCCTGAAGAGGTTATTCGTCAATTGTATGTTATGGTATTACGCGATGATTATGGCTATCCCGTTAGTCGCATGGAATTAGAATATGGCGTAACGTTTGGGCGAGAGAAAAAACGGGCGGATATTTGTATTTTTGACATTGCGCGGACGACTGACCCTTATATTTTGGTGGAGGTGAAAAAGCCAAAGCTGAAAGATGGGAAGGAACAATTAAAATCTTATTGTAATGCAACGGGCGCGCCGATGGGCGTGTGGACGAATGGCGATAGTATTTCCTATTATCACCGTAAAGACCCCAATTATTTTGAAGACATTCCCAACGTTCCCTCAGCCCATGAGAAACTTTCCGATATTTTAACGGAACGTTGGACAATGGATGACCTGGTGAAGATGGATAAATTGGTCAATCAACGGAAGTCACTGAAAGATTTGATTTTGGAAATGGAAGATGAGGTTTTGGCGAACGCGGGGGTTGATGTCTTTGAGGAATTGTTCAAGCTAGTTTTTACCAAGTTATATGATGAAATGGAAAGTGGGCGGGATAAAAAGCGGCATTTGGTGTTTAAAAATTACGGCGATACGGAAACCGACCTTAAGGCTAAAATTCAAGAATTGTTTGATAAAGCCCGCGAAAAATGGGAGGGAATTTTTCCTGACGGGGCGAAAATTGACCTCACGCCTAGCCATTTAGCGGTGTGTGTCTCATCGTTAGAAAGTGTTAAATTATTTAACTCTAATTTAGATGTGGTTGATGAGGCGTTTGAATATCTGATTAATAAAAGTAGCAAGGGGGAAAAGGGGCAATATTTCACCCCGCGTTATGTGATTGATATGTGTGTCAAGATGCTGAATCCGCAAGAACAGGAAACCATGATTGATACGGCGGCGGGGAGTTGTGGCTTTCCTGTGCATACGACTTTTTATGTGTGGGAAAATATTATGCTGTCAGAAGGGTCAAACAAAAGTCATCTCTTTACGGCGGAGAAAAAACCTGCCCGTTGTGACACTTACGTCCAGGAAAAGATTTTTGCGATTGATTTTGATGAAAAGGTGGTACGGGTGGGGCGTTTCTTAAACTTAATTGCGGGTGATGGGCAGACCAATTACCTCCATTTGAATACGTTAGATTATGAACGATGGGATGAGCGCACCAAAGATGAAGCCTGGAGTGATGTGTATGGTACGGGTTGGAAAAAATTACGTAAGTTGCGCGCCACGAAAGAGCAAAACCGTGATTTTTCGTTTGATATTTTAATGGCAAATCCGCCCTTTGCGGGGGATATTAAGGAAACGCGCATGTTGGCTAAATATGAATTAGCCCGTACGGTGAGTTTGGAAAAGGTGAATAATGTCACTGACCAGAATAAAAATGTCACCCATGTTACGGGGCGCGACCCTACGTTCCCTGAATTTTTGCGGGTGAGTCCTGAAACGATTTTCAAAATGGCCGATGGCACGTATCGTAAGGTGAAGGTGAAACAGCAAAACACAATGGGGCGCGATATTTTGTTCATTGAGCGTAATCTTAATTTCCTGAAACCAGGCGGGCGCATGGCGATTGTTTTACCGCAAGGCCGTTTTAATAATTCGAGTGATAAGGATATTCGCGAATATTTGGCTGACCGTTGCCGTATTTTGGCGGTGGTGGGGATTCATGGCAATGTTTTTAAGCCCCACACAGGCACAAAAACCAGTGTCTTATTCTTACAAAAATGGAATGATGACCCCAAAGCGGGACCGTTATGTCCCCGTGTAGAGGATTACCCCATCTTTTTTGCCACCATGCAAGAGCCAAGCAAGGATAATTCAGGCGATAAAATTTATCGGTCACAAGGTGACGGTACGCCGTTGTTAGACGTTCATAATCATTTGATTGTGAAACATGACCTCTTTAACCATGATGGTTTAACGCAAGATGGCATTGCGGAAGCCTTTCGAGAGTTTGCCAAAAAAGAGCAGCTCAGTTTTTTTCGTTAAGCCCTTTCAATGAAACCCGTTATCGGACGTTGTTGGAAGGGCTGGAGATTAGCGAAGTTGATTTTTCCGAAACTCTTATTAATAAAGATTTCAGAACGGATAGCGATTTTTGGACAAAAAAACCCAAGAAAAATCCAAAATTAATTTATGTTACTATAGGTTCTATATTGAAGGTTTCACAATATGGTATCTCAATTGAGATGAACGAAAATAACAAGGGTTATCCAATTTATCGTATGAACGAAATTCATAACATGCTTTGTGATTTTGAAGTGAATAAATGTGCAGATATTCAGTATGAAGAATTTGAGAAGTTTTCACTAAATGACCGAGATGTTTTATTTAATCGAACTAACTCATACGAATGGGTTGGACGAACAGGTTTATTCAAGAAGCAAGCAGGTAAAAATTTTATTTTTGCTTCATATTTGGTACGCTTTATTCCAAATGAGAATAAAGTGTTGCCTGAATATCTTGTAGCTTTTTTGAGTTCAGCTTATGGTATTTGGGATATTCGACGTAGAGCGCGCCACTCTATTAATCAAACCAATGTTAACCCTGAAGAAGTTAAGGAAATACAGATTCCTTTGCTGATGAGTGATATACAAAGGAAGATTAAATTATGTTTTGACCGCGCGGCAGAAAATTTACTTGAATCAAAACAACTTTACACCCAAGCCGAAACCCTCCTCCTCAACGCGCTCGGCATGGCGGATTTTTCGCTAAGTACCGAAAATGTCAATATTAAATCATTCAAGGAGTCTTTTCTGGCGACGGGACGTTTTGATGCGGAGTAT
>JFJP01001932.1_pt1 | contig 19741 bp, 19 predicted proteins | sample 431651 | NCBI WGS metagenome assembly JFJP01 (sample SAMN02602958, study PRJNA72255) | Microbial mat metagenome, whole genome shotgun sequencing project. | biome: fresh water; feature: sink hole; material: water; isolation source: purple microbial (photo- and chemosynthetic) mats found in...
CTGCCGTACCGCTAGCGCCGACTTTTTGGCGCTCGAAAACCGGCGTCAGATCACCACCCGTTCGACCCGATTGCCGAGCGTGAATAGCGCCCGCTCCAGGGTAGTCACTAGGTGAGAACGTACATGTTATGAGGCATTCACTTACGCAACCGGCAACACGAGACGGGCGAGGGCGCCGCCCTCCGGGTGGTTGGCGATGTCGGCATGACCGCCGTGAACCTTGGCTACTTCCCGCACGAAGGCAAGGCCCAGCCCGGTGCTCTTGCGCCCGGTGGCGGGACGCGGCAACGAGTAGAAGCGTTCGAACAGATGCGGCAGGGCGTAGTCCGGCACACCCGGCCCACGGTCGCGTACCGAGACCTCGCACAACGGGTTGGCGGCGCCGATCCGCACGGTGATTTCACCGCCTTCCGCCGAAAAGGCAATGGCGTTGTCGATCAGGTTGCCCAGCGCCTGCTGCAACAGGAACGGGTCGCCCGTGACCGGAATCGGCGCGGAATTCGGCGGCGCCAGATCGATCCCGACAGTTAGCCGCCGCGCCGCCAGTTGGTCGGCACGGCTATCCAGCGTTGTCCTGACCAAGGCCGCCAGATCGATCTCGCGGCGTTCCTCCGGGGCCTGCAACTGTTCGACCCGCGCCAGGGCCAGCAGCCGCTCGATGATCAACTGCATGCGCTCGGCCTGCTCGGCGATGTTGCTGGCGAAGTGCTGGCGATCCGCCGCCGAAGGATCTTCCTGCAACAGTTCGGCGGCGGCGCGCACGGCGGTAAGCGGGCTCTTCAATTCGTGCGCGAGGCTTTGCACATAGTTTTCAACGTACTGCTTGCCATCGAGTCTTTCACGCATCGATGCCAGCGAGCGTGCCAGCACCGACAACTGGCGGCCACCGACCACCGGCGCGGTAACCTTTTCCCCGTCGGCCACCGCCAGGGCGTAGTCGCGCAGACGATTCAACGACCAGGTCAGCCACAGCGTGAACGCCAGGCCGATCACGGCGGAAATCGCCAACAGCACCAACCCGGCGCGCATGACCCGGTCGCGAGCCCGCTCGGCATAGGGCATGAGCGTGGCTGTTGGCTTGGACACCGACAGCACGCCGATCAACGTGCCCTGCCGCATGACTGGCGCAGCGACATACATCGACGAACTCTGCGGATCGGCCGGATCGTCGCGGGTGCTGCGGGCGCCGTATTCGCCGCGCAGCACACGCGCGACATCGCGCCACTGACTGAAATCGGCGCTGACCGAAACACCGGCCGAGTCGAAAACGACCACGCCCTTGCTATCGGTGACATGAATGCGGGCATCCACGCTTGCCTTGGTGACACCCCAGATCAGGGCATTCGGCTTGCGTTGTAACGCTTCATTTACCGCGGCGGCAAAGCGGCCCTTGGCGATCTTGCCGCTGGCGAGATCGTCCGCCGCAAGCGCCGCGAGAATATTTGCCGTATCGACCAGGGTTTCTTCGGTAGCCTGGCGGACGCCGGGTTCCACTTCCTTCGCGAAAATACTGATCACAAACCAGGCGGCCACCCCCACGATCAGGAAGTAGCCGAGAAACAGGCGGATGGCGATATTCATGCGGCGCCGTTGCGAATGCCGTAGCCAATTCCCCTGTGCGTCTCAATAGGGTCGGCAGCGGGGTCAGCGGCGGGATCGGCGGGGTCATCGTTGCGGACCGCGCGCAATTTGGCGCGCAGGGTCTTGACATGGGCATCGACGGTGCGCTCCAGGCTATCCTCGGCATCGCTCCACGCCATCTCCATCAGACGGGCGCGACTCAGCACGCGGCCGGGCTTTTCAAGCAGGGCAGCCAACAGACGATACTCATAACGGGTCAGCGACAGCCAACTCCCGCCATAGGAAATCCGCGCGCCTTCCGCATCGACGACGAAGCGCGGGGTATCCACTGGCACCAATGACTCCGCTGGCGTCGACGGCCGGGCCCGCCGCAGGATGGCCCGCACGCGCGACGCAACTTCCCGCGGGCTGAAAGGCTTGGCAACGTAATCGTCGGCGCCAAGTTCGAGGCCGACGATTCGATCCACCTCGTCCGAACGGGCGGTGAGAAATATCACCGGCACATCCGAGCCACGCCGCAATTCGCGGCAAAGATCGAAACCGTTGATATCGGGCAAGCCGACGTCGAGGATCGCCAAGGCGTAGTCGCCAGTTTTCAAGGCGGCAAGAGCCTCACGCCCCAATCCGCAGCAGCGAACGGTGAAACCCTCGGTGCGCAGCGCATAGGCCAGCGTATCCGCGATGGCCGGTTCATCGTCAACGATCAGTATGTTGGACGGCACGATGGGAGCAACGAAGGGATGAAGGGAGGAAGCGACGAAAATGCAAAGAGGAGGATTGTCCGCCTGAATTTGATTCCGAAGCAACACAAAGGCCCGCCGAAGCGGGCCTATCGGTGGTGCAACCCCCGATTAACGGGGCTTGCCGTCGTGATCCCGGTCACGCTTACCGTCGTGACGCATGTCGCGTTTGCCGTCATGATTCATGTCGCGCTGACCGTCATGCTTCTCGCGCTCAATTTTCCGGCTTTGCACATCCTCGGCGTGCTGCAGTCGAGCACGCTCCTTCGGCGTAACCTTGCCATCGGCCTTGGCCTTGTCTTCCATCCGCTGAACATGCTCTTGCCCACGCTCAAGGCGGGCAGCTTCCTTGGGGGTGAGCTGACCTGACTTCACGCCCTGCTCGATGCGTTGTTCCTGTCGCGCCTGACGCTGGTCGATACTCGGCGTCGCCGGACTCTGGGCAAAGGCAGGCGCCGCGACCGCGGCGGAAAACAATACGGCAAGTGCGATGCGAACGTTCATTTCAATCTCCTTGTGGTTTGCATGGGTCGGCCCCATGACAACGATAACGCCTCGATCAGCTTCCGGGTGACGCCCAAAATGTAAGCTTTCGTTACCTCGGGCAACAACGGGCGACGATGCTATTGGCGGCACATATATTGGTTACACTTTGCATTCATCGATGACGAAATAGCGTCTCGATGCGTTTGCTTGCTTCGGGATATCCCTTAACGTGATAGGAATTTGAGCATGAAATTCAACAAAATTTTACTTGCTGTTGCCACACTGGCAGCCATACCTGCCTTTGCGCAAAACACCCCGAGAATCAACCAGCGCCAAGCCAACCAGGAGAATCGCATCCAGCAAGGCGTGGCTTCGGGGCAGCTAACCGGCAGGGAAGCGGCGCGCCTGGAGCGGAACCAGGGGCGCGTTGACAACATGAAGGCGAACGCCAAGGCCGATGGCGTTGTCACCGGCAAAGAGCGGAACCAGATCAACCGTGCGCAAAATGTGCAAAACCGCAAGATTTATAACCAGAAGCATGATCGCCAGCACAACTGAATAGCTCAGACAACGCGGGCGCGCGTTGTCTGACTAACGCTTCTTCTTGCCGAGCACGGGTCCAGCTGTTTGCGGGATTGATCTGTTCGCGCGATCCATTGCCGTGTCAAGCGCCTCCTTGGCGGGTTTCTTGTCGCTCCAGACGAACTCGATCTCTTCGTTGAGGATGGTGCGAATGCGGCTGCGACCATTGTCCTGCTTGGTGCGATCCGCCACCGATGGCAACATCGCCAGACGAAGCCGGGCACGTGCCTGTAGTCCGGATGCCGCGCCGGTGGTCTTCATCGCCTCCATTGCGGCCGGCGTCATCGGCAGAAAACCGGTGGCCTGGACCCATTCGCGCTGGTTGTCGATATTCAGCATGAACTCGACGAAACGCGCCACCACCTTATAGTCGTCCTTGCTCTTGCCCGGCAGCGCCCACAGCGCCGCGCCATCGGGTAGCACGTCGGCCGGGCGGGCGCCACGAATGTCGTCGTAATAGGGCAGCTCCGCCACGCCGAAACGGAAACCGGAAGATTTCTCAAGTTGGCGATAGAGCGGGGACTCGCCGGTCAGCATCGAACATTGGCCCGAAACGAACTTGGCATCACCTTCGAGGCCCGGCCCAAAGTAATGAAAATAGAAGCTCTTATGCCAACTCGCCAGGAGCGCGATGTGCTTGACATGGACGAGGGTATTGAGCGCCACGCGGTCGATCTTGCCTTCATGCACCACCGTGGGCTCGCCGTGTTGCGATGACAGGTTATCCAGATGCACCCAGGCGAAGCGGGACGAGGTCAGCGGACACTTGTAGCCGGCATCGAACAGCTTGCCGGCCGCTGCCTGCACCTCCCACCAGGTTTTCGGCGGCTTGTCCGGGTCGAGGCCGGCGCGGATGAAGGCATCCCGGTTATAAAAAAGCACGGGCAACGCATGCGCCAGCGGCAGCGCCTGGATCTTGCCGGTGAGATCATCCACGGCCGCGGCCATTTGGGGAAAAAACTGTTTGGCGTCGAGCTTGAGCTTCGACTGTGTCATGACCTGATGCAATGGCAGGAAGCGCGGACTGGTACCAAAGAAACGCATACTGTCATCGGGATCAAGCAAGGAAAGATGTGGCGGCGGGGTGGCGGCAACATCCGCAATTCCCTTCAGATCCTGAAGCAGGATACGGGCTTTGCCCTTCTGCTCGCCGTTGAATCGCACCACCAGCGTGGCCAGCGCGTCGAGCGACTGGCCTTCGAGATCGTGACGCAGCGTAACCTCCTGCGCCTGGGCGCAGGGAAGAGAAAAATTTAGCGTTGCGAGCACGGCAAAAAGCAGTTTTCTGATCATGATTGTCCCGTCTTTGTTACGATTTGTCCCGATGTCATGAATAGACCGGCCAAGTTTATCAGGCTGGCCGGAATCTGGCGGAATGTCGCGCAAGTCCGTCATTTAGATTTGCAAAAAGTTGCCCTCCGCCACTGACTCGGCTAGGCTACCCGCCCATGAACCGGTTGCAAGTTCTTGCTCTCGCCGTGGCGGCGCTCAATCTGACAGCTATTTTGCTGTTCCCTCCTTACGATTACATTTCGCTGCAGCGCGGCAATATCCCCACCTTCGCCGGTTTTTACTGGGTCCTGGCCACTCGCTCCAACCTCGTCATCAATAGCAATTTCCTGTCGCTGGAAGTACTGGTGATCGCCATCAACAGCGCTATTGCCTGGCTGCTGTTACGCGGCGCGGCAGCGGACAGACCGCGGCGCCGCGGCATCACCCGCATGCAGCGGGGCGTGCTCTGGGTCGTGGCCATCAACCTCGTCGCCATGTTGCTCTTCCCGCCCTTCGAGAACTTCACCGCCATCACCAAGGCTGTCCTGCCGACCTTCGACGGTTTTTACTTCGTCTTCGGCGACAACTCGAAACGCCAGCTTGTCACACCCATTCTCTACATCGAGATTGCCCTTGTGCTCATCAACGGCGCACTGGCCTGGTTGCTGTTCAGTAGGCGCGACGGTAAACAGCTTTCGCCCACACAGCTTCGCGAATTGGCACAAACCATGCAGGAAGATCGGCGCCGCTAAAGATTTCCGCGCGGCTGCCGTAGAATGGCTTCGGCATAGTCCCCATTCATTTTTATGGCTCGACCCAACTTTTCCGCCTTCCTTGTCGCCATTCTTTCCTTCGCCCTTTTTGGCTGCGAGCAACTCGGTATCGACGATCCGGTAAAGGTTGCCGAAAGGAAGGAATCCGATGGCAAGGCCGTTGGCAGCGGTTGCCGCCATTCCGGTCAGGCATTGGTGGATTGTTACGCCCTCAATCCGAAAATTTCCAAGTCCGCCATATTCAACGGCTGGCGCGAGATGGACGGCTACATGCGCGAAAACCAGATGGAAATTGTTGCGCCACAACTGCCGCTGGGCAAGGTGGCAGCCAAACCCAAGGCAGCTGAAGAACCGCCCGCCGAAGCAGAAACGGCCAAGGCAGCCGCCGAGCCGGACACAGCCAAGGCCGCCGGAGCCGGGGATGGCAAGGAAAAGGCAGCCGACAAAGGCAGCGGCCTCGACGCAAATGAAATGCCCGCAGCCAAGTCTGGCAAGAAAACAACGCTGCTGCGCCACGATACTCGATTGACCTAAGTCGATTGAGCGCCGCACGCGCGGCGCTGGCGCATCTCATGCTGCGCGGGTGCCTGAGCTTGCGCGACTGGCTCGCCACGAGCGCGGCCGACTAACCGGAAAACCACGCCGGTGCGGCATTTGTTGCCGCCACCCTTATTGCCGCAGTCGTCACCGCCGCCCGCGCGGAACGGCAAATTCCGCCGTCGCCACCGGTTTGACCCCAATCAAACCCGGAATTACCGGCAATTCACCCCGCTATTCCCGTCATGACATTCAGCTTGACTGGTACGCGAGTTGCAATAAGCCCCTTGTACGGATGGCGCCCCGACAACCGGGATGAGATCGATCAACTCACGGCAAGGATGAAAAAAATGGGCTCACTTTCCCCCTCGGAGATCACCTGCATCGGTTTGGAGGACGACTCATCGAAGATGATGTCGCGCGACATGGCTGAATCCATCCTGCGTATCTGTGCCGCCCCAGGCCGGGACGACCGCACTTATACATCCGTGCCCATGCTCAACGCACCCAACGGCAAAGACCTGTACGTCAGCCTCTCCGCCTTCGGCTAATACCGGGGCGTTGATACACGGCAGAGCCCGCATGAATTTCAGTTAGAATCCGCTGCGACGCGCCCCGCCGGTTGGCGCTTGCTCACCGGATCGCTCCCAGCGGTCCTCGTCCTTCCCCAACATCCAGCCTGAACCGGTATGTCGCCCTCCGTGGCGGCACGGGCCGCTTCAGGAGATTCATTTGACATTCGACGACCTCGGGCTGGCGCCCGAAATCCTCAAGGCGGTGCATGACGCCGGCTACACCGTGCCCACCCCCATCCAGGCCCAGGCCATCCCCGTGGTGCTGGCCGGCCACGACCTCATGGGCGGCGCCCAGACCGGCACCGGCAAGACCGCAGGCTTCACCCTGCCCCTGCTGCATCGCCTCGCCCGCCACGCCAGCCCCTCGCTGTCACCGGCGCGGCATCCCGTGCGCGCCCTCATCCTCTGCCCCACGCGCGAGTTGGCGATGCAGGTGCACGAGGCGGTCAAGACCTACAGCAAGCACCTGCCGCTGCGCTCGATCTGCACCTACGGCGGCGTGGACATCAAGCCGCAAATTGCCGAACTGCGCCAGGGACGCGAAATCGTCGTCGCCACGCCGGGCCGGCTGCTCGACCTGGTGCAACAGAAGTCGGTCAGCTTCGGCTCGGTCGAATTCCTGGTGCTCGACGAAGCCGACCGCATGCTCGACATGGGCTTCATCCCCGACATCAAGCGCATCCTTGCGCTGCTACCGACAACGCGGCAAAGCCTGCTGTTTTCGGCCACGTTCTCCGACGAAATCAAGCGGCTGGCCGACGCCATGCTCAAGGCGCCACAACTGATCGAAGTCGCGCGCCGCAACACCGTTTCCGAAACCATTACCCACCGCGTGTATCCGGTCGCATCCGAGCGCAAGCGTTACCTGCTGCTGCAACTGCTGCGCGAACCCACGATGACGCAGGCGCTGGTCTTTGTCGGCACCAAGTTCGGCGCCAGCCGGCTGGCCAGCTGGCTGGAAAAGCAGGACGTCAATGCCAACGCCATCCACGGCGACAAAAGCCAGCAACAGCGCACCGAGGCGCTCGAAGCCTTCAAGTCCGGCAAAACGCGCGTATTGGTGGCCACCGACGTTGCCGCGCGCGGTCTCGACATCGACGACTTGCCGCATGTCATCAACTACGAGCTGCCGCATACCTCCGAAGACTATATCCATCGCATCGGCCGCACCGGTCGCGCCGGCAAGCACGGCGAAGCCATCTCGCTGGTCAGCGCCGAAGAACGCTCGTATCTGGCCGACATCGAAAAACTGATCAAGTTTCGCATCGAGCAAGTCGTCGTTCCCGGCTTCGAGCCCGAGAACGAATTCAACCTCGAAGCGCCGCGTGTCAGGCATGGCACCGGCCACAAGCACGAACGACATGAACGGCACGAACGGCAAGAAGCCCGCGCGCCACACGGCCCCCGACAGTCGGTGCAACTACCGGGCACCGAGGCCCATCTGCCCCTGGCGCCCTCGGCGGAGACAATCGTTCCGTTGACCGCCATTGCTCCGGTCATTGCCACCATCACCCCGCCGGCCCCTGCTGCCACCAAGGTACATCGCCCCTCCCCGCCCAGAGCGCCCCGCGCGGCGTCGTCCCACGGCGGTTTCGATGCCAGCAAGCCCTACGAACCCTCGGCCGAAGCCGCCGCCAGGGCAGCGGCCGCCAAGCCGGATACACCGCCACGGCGACCTTTGCGCCCGGTGGCTGCCTTGCTGGGCGGCCTTGGCGGCGGCAGCGGAAATAGTAGTGGTGGCCTGACGGAGAAAAAGTGAGGTTTGCGCGTGCCGGCGCACTGCACCCCCACCCGGCCGACCCGGTCACGGCACACCGGGTCAATTATGGCCTGACCCGTCGCGACGATGGCGGCCTGCTGGTTGTATTCGACTATCTCGGGCCGCTGGCCGATTTGCGCATATCCACGCCGCAAGTCCCCCTCACCGACGATTTATGGCGCCACACCTGCGCTGAACTTTTCGTTGGCAGTGCGGGTAATCGCAGCTATCGCGAGTTCAACTTCTCACCTTCCGGCCAGTGGGCGTTTTATGACTTTTCAGACTACCGGGTGCGCGCGGTGGGCAGCGGCCCATACTCGCTGCCGCTGCCGCCACTGCCACTGCCGCCAACACCACGGATACTCGCCCACGTCCACCCCGACGGCCTGCGGCTTGAAGTCAGCCTCGTCGCGGCCGCCTTGCCCCGGCAAGCCCCGCTGCAAATCGGCCTCTCGATGGTGCTTGAAGCCGCGGATGGCCACCTCAGCTACTGGGCGCTAACCCATGCCGCCGAGCAACCGGACTTTCATCGACGCGAAGCCTTCAGCCTGAGCCTGGCAGCGGAAAGCACGGCGGAAATTCACGCATGAAATTCGGCATCGAACAACTGATCGACTCTCCAGCACTGCGGCAACGCCTGGCCGGCCGCCGTGTCGCCCTGCTGGCCCACCCGGCCTCGACCCTGCCGGACCTCACGCACAGCCTCGACGCCCTCGCGGCCCGGCCCGAAATCACGCTCGCCGCCGCCTTCGGCCCCCAGCATGGCCTGCGCGGCGACAAGCAGGACAACATGGTCGAATCACCCGATTTCACCGACCCGCAACATGGCATCCCCGTCTTCAGCCTCTACGGCGAAACGCGGCGGCCGACCGCGGCGATGATGGATACCTTCGACGTGCTGCTGGTCGACTTGCAAGACCTTGGCTGCCGCATCTACACCTTCATCACCACCCTGCGCTATGTTCTCGAAGCCGCCGCCCGCCAAGGCAAGTCCGTATGGGTGCTCGACCGCCCCAACCCGGCGGGTCGACCGGTGGAAGGCCTCTGCCTGCGGCCCGGCTGGGAAAGCTTCGTCGGCGCCGGCCCGCTGCCGATGCGCCACGGCCTGACGCTGGGCGAACTGGCCCGCTGGTTCATCGCCACGTTCAAGCTCGACGTCGACTGCGAGGTCGTCCCCATGCAGGGCTGGGAGCCGGACAAGGCCCCCGGTTTCGGCTGGCCTTGTGGCGAGCGCAGCTGGATCAACCCCAGCCCGAACGCACCCAATTTATCGATGGCGCGCTGCTATGCCGGTACCGTGATGCTGGAAGGCACCACCCTGTCCGAAGGTCGCGGCACCACGCGGCCGCTCGAACTCTTCGGCGCGCCGGACATCGACGCCCCGGCGTTGCTGGCGCGCATGCAGGCGCTGGCGCCCGCTTGGCTGGCCGGCTGCAAACTGCGCCCCTGCTGGTTCGAGCCGACCTTCCACAAACACGCCGGCCAGCTCTGCCAAGGCCTTCAGATTCACGTCGACGCCACCACGCACTACAACCACGCCGCCTTCCGCCCCTGGCGACTGCAAGCGCTGGCCTTCAAGGCGCTACGCCAGTTGCAACCCGAATACCCGCTCTGGCGCGACTTCGCTTACGAATACGAGCACGAGCGCCTGGCCATCGACCTCATCAATGGCAGTGAATTGCTACGCCACTGGGTCGACGACCCCGCCGCCACCCCCGCCGACCTCGATGCCTTGGCGCAGGCCGACGAAGCGGACTGGATCGAGGAAAGCGCCGACTATCGGCTGTACGATTGATCCGGCGAACTATGAATGCCGTACCGCTAGCGCCGACTTTTTTGCCGCCGGCATAAGTTGACCCGTCAAGGGCGCTTCAAGCTAGACTCCGTCCTCAAGGGAACGGCAGACCCTCACCCTCCAATTTGAGAGAAAGACAACGTGGCCATTATTGACCCCAAATACAGCATCGGCATCGACGCCATGGACGCCCAGCATGCCCACTGGATTCGCCTCATCGAGGAATTCAAGGCCGCTGGCAGCGGCCATCTGTTGCAGCCCGACGGCGTCAAGGCCGCCAAGATCGCACTGGACAAATTGTTTGAATACACGCAATCGCATTTCGTCAGCGAAGAAAAGTTGATCGCCGAGCATGGTTACCCGGGCCTCGAAGATCACAAGCGTAAGCATCGCGAGCTCGTCGCCGAGGTCACCAAGTTACAGGAAGAAATTCGCTCGCACGAACACGACAGCGCGCCGCTGAAACTCAATCTGTTTGTAACCATCTGGCTGCTGGAGCACATCATGAGCGAAGACATCCTGTATGCCCGCTTCATCCTGAGCAAGACCTGACACCCAATGTCCCAACAACGGAAGGAGCATCAAATGAAACTCGGAACCGCGACCCTGCTGGGTGTCTCTGGCCTGTTGCTAAGCGCCTGCAATAACCCGCTTACACTGGAAAACTACAACAAGCTCAAGTCCGGCCAGACCTATGCCGAGGTAACGAAGATCGTCGGCGAACCCGCCCGCTGCGATGAAACGCTCGGCATCCGCAGTTGCGTCTGGGGCGACGAACAGCGGGGGCTGACGGTCAATTTCGTGGCCGGCCAGGCCCTGCTGATGTCCGCCAAAAACCTCAAGTAATTCTTCCGCCCAAGGAGTCCGCGATGATGCGCCCATTCATCCTTGCCGCCCTGGTGCTTGCCATGCCCGTGGCTCCGGTTGCGGCTCAGTCAGCCGCGCAGTCGGCCACCCGGGTCGCCGATCCCCAGCGCATCGTCCTCAGCGCCCCCGGGCCACGCAATATTTCCTACTTGCCGGTCGATCTGATTCCGGCCATTGGCGCCGACAAGGAAGAAGGCGTCAGCCTGCACCTACTCCATACCGGCGGTGGCGGCGTGGCGCTCAACAACATGATGACCCGAAATGCCGACTTCGCCGTGGCCGGCGTGCCGGCCGCCCTGTCGCTCAAGGCCAATGGCGGTGGGGTGGTGGTGATCGCCCCGGTCAACGACGCCCCCCTGTTCGTGCTGATGGTGCGTGCCGGGCTGAAAGACAAGGTCAAGCGTATTGCCGACCTCAAGGGCAAGGTCATCGGTGTCAATACCGGCACCAAGAACGCCAAGACCACCTCGCAGCAATTGGGTGAACTGTTGCTCAAATCCGCTGGCGTGCCGGTGGACGCGGTGCGTATCGTGCCCGCCGGACAAAGCTGGGTCGAGCAGTCCTCGCTGATGATCTCGGGCGCCGCCGACGCGGTGGTCGGCGACGAGCCTTTCGCCTCGCGGCTGCAAGAGAATGGCAAGGTATTCTTCCTTGCCCACCTGGCGCAACCGGATACGGTCAAGGGCATCAAGGGCGTTAACTTCCTCCATGCGGCCCTGGAGACACGGCCCGATGTCATTGCCAGCGATCCCGCCAAGGTTGAAAAAATGGTGCGCATGGTGAAAAAGAGCCTGGCGTGGATCGCCAGCCATACGCCGGAGCAGGTGGTCGACGCCCTCGGCGTGAAGGATGCCGACGAACGAACATCGCTCATCCGCGCGCTCAAAAAGTATCCCCGGGCTTTCAACCGCGACGGTAAGTTTTCCACCGCACAACTGAAGGAAACCGACATCTTTTTTCAGGGTAGCCTGGAGAAGGGTGCGCCAGGACAGGGACTGAGTATTGAATCCATGCTGGACGACCGCTGGGCCGGCCGCCGCCAATAAGCTTGAAATAAGGAGCCCGGCCTGATGCGGCGCAATTCCATCGGACGACAGGCGGCGATCCGGTTGATCGTCAGCCTGAGCCTGCTCATAACGCTGATCTCCATCAGTTCGGTCGTCATCTACCGCGCCGCGCTGCACCAGGCGGCCATCGAACGCGCCGAAAACCTGGCGGGTTTTTACAAGACCCGCCTGGAACAGATCGAACACGACTGGGAAATCCAGAGCCGCGACTTCAAGGTCCGCATCGAATTCACGCGGGCGCTGGAGGACATGAGCAGCGCCGCCACCAACCTGCAAGCCTTCATGACCATCCAGGGCACCGACCGGCGTTTCCAGTATCTACTGATCCAGACCCGCGACGGCCAGAAACTGTTCGATTCCGGCAAGGACATCAGCCTGCCCGCCATCCCCGGATCGGCGGCGGCACCCATCGGCCACTACCTTGACCCGCCGACGCAGGCGCTCTACCGCGTTTTCGAGTATCCGATCTGGCTGGGCGAAGAACGCGGCATGGGCCGTTTCGCCATGTTCTTCCACATCGACAACGCACTGCTGGTGCAAATGGGCTCCCCTGGCGTCACGCTCAGCGCGCTGCATGGCGGCGTGGCCATCGCCAGTTCAGGCGGCCAGACGGCGCTGGAACGATTGCGGCGAGGCGAGATCATCGACAACAGCGCCCGCGAAATTCGCGACTTGATCTGGATGGCCGGCGGCGACAACAACAACCAAACCAGCACGGTCCATTTGCGCATCGAAGCGCCCATTACCACGTTGTTCTCGACCACCGAGCTTGCCGTCGGCATGAGCATCATTCCGCTCGTCGATGGCTTGGTGTTGTGGTTCGCCATCGGCTTGTGGCTGATGCGGCAGGCGCGCCGCATCACCGAACTGGGGAACGCCGTCGGCGAATTTGCGTCGAGCCAGCAGGTAACGCCGGCCCTCGGCGACCGCCTGCACCATGTCCGCGACAGGCAAGCCGATGAAATTGCCGACGTGGCCGAGTTGATGGGCGCCATGATGGCTGCCATCGACGAACGCAAGCGCGCTCAGGAACACGCGACCGCCTTGCTGCGCGAATCCGAGGCGCGTATCCGCGAAATTACCGCCTCGCTGGGCGACGGCGTGCTGGTAATCGATGGCGCGGGTCGCATCGAATTCGTCAATCCACGTGCCGAGAGCCTGCTTGGCTGGTCAGCCGACGAACTGCTCGGCCGCGACAGCCACCCGACACTGCACGGCCATGTGCCCCTGGAAGAATGCCCGGTGCACGGCGCCATCCGCGCCCAACGGGAATACCGCAGCGAACATGAAAATTTCGCCTGCAAGAACGGCAGCCTGCTGCCGGTCGCGCTGTCCGCCACCCCGATTCACCGCGACGGCGAGGCCGCCGGCGCGGTCGTCGCCTTCCAGGACATCACCGAGCGGCTGGCGGCACGGCAGGCGCTCGAAGCGGCGAAAGCCGAGGCGGAACACGCCAACGCCGCCAAGAGCGAATTCCTCGCCAACATGAGTCACGAGATTCGCACGCCAATGAACGCCATCATCGGCCTGTCGGACCTCGCGCTCGGGCTGCCGGGCATCGGCCCCAAGCTGCGCGATTACCTGTCGAAAATCCACACATCGTCGAAGGCGCTGCTCTCGATCATCAACGACATCCTCGACTATTCCAAGGTCGAAGCCGGACGGCTGGAGCTGGATAGCGTGGAATTCCGCGTCGAGGAAATGTTGCTGAACGTCGGCGACCTTTTCAACGTGCGCGCCGAGCAAAAAGGGCTGGAGATCGTCTTTGACGTCGCGGTCGATGTGCCGCCGGTACTGATCGGCGACCCGCTGCGGCTGAGCCAGGTGCTAAACAATCTGGTCGGCAACGCGGTGAAATTCACCGAATCCGGCGAAATTCACGTCAAGCTCGCGCGGCTCGATGCGCACGACGATCGTGACAATCATGGCGATAGCGCCACCCTCATGTTTTCCGTGCGCGACACCGGCATCGGCATGACCGAGGAACAGGCCATGCGCCTGTTCCAGCCTTTCACCCAGGCCGATGGGTCCATTACCCGTCGTTACGGCGGCACCGGGCTGGGGCTGACCATCAGCAAGCGGCTGGTGGAAAAGATGGGCGGCGAAATCATGGTGGACAGCGCGCCGGGCAAGGGCAGTTGCTTCGGCTTTGCCATTCCGTTGCGCATCGCGCGCGACATCCGCATCGAGCGCTCGCCCACCGACCTGCGCGGCATGCGCGTGCTGGTGGTCGACGACCTCGACATTTCGCGCCAGGTTCTCTGCGAAATCCTGCGCGCCTGGGGCTTTAACGTGACCCAGGCCGCCTGCGGCAGGGAGGCCATCGATCTGCTCAACAAGGCCGCGACCGAACCCGGGCAGGAATTCGAGATCATCCTGACCGACTGGAAGATGCCGGAAATGGACGGCATCGCCCTGGCGCAGGAAGTTCACGACGAAGTAACGCGACAGGTGTTGCCGCGGATGCCGGTAATCATCATGGTCACCGCCTTCAGCAAGGATCAACTGATGCAGGCCGCGCGCGGCGTCGAACTCGATGCGGTATTGACCAAACCGGTGACTTCTTCCGGACTGTTCGACGCCATCATGCGCGTGCAGGGCGGCCATCTGCTGGAGGATGCGGCTTACGCGCATAGCGACCTCTTCGAGCAGGCGGCGCCGATACGCGGCGCGCACCTCCTGCTGGTCGAGGACAACGAAATCAACCAGACCGTGGCGCAGGATCTGCTCGAACGCATGGGCTTGCAGGTCACTATCGCCAGCGACGGCGAACAGGCGCTGGAAATGCTGCAACTGGAAAGTTTTGACGCGGTGCTGATGGACTTGCAGATGCCGGTGATGGACGGTTTTGAAGCCACCCGCCGCATTCGCGGCCAGCAACGCTTTGCCAAACTGCCGGTGATCGCCATGACGGCAGCCGTGCTGAGCCGCGACCGCGAGGCCTGCGAGGCGGCCGGGATGAACGATCATGTCGCCAAGCCCATCGTGCCGCGAGATTTGCTGACGGTGCTGTTGCGGTGGATCAAGCTCAAGATCGATGATGACGCCGCCCGCTCCTGTTCGCGCGGCTTTGCGGAGGCAGACGCCGCGGATGATCTCATTTGGCTGCCGGCGACGCTGCCCGGGTTCGATCTGCCCAACACCCTCGCGCTGATGGGCGGCAATCGCGGCCTGTTCAAGCGCCTGGTGCTGCAATTTGGCGAGCAGTTTGCCGGCATGGCGAACGAGATGGCGCAGCGACTCGCGGCGGGTGATGTGGCCGGCGCCATGGCGCTGGCACACAAGACCAAGGGAGCAGCTGGCAACCTGGGCGCCACCACCCTGCAAAGGGCTGCCAGTCTTCTCGAAGAAAAAGTCGGCGGTAGCGGTACGGCACTCGGTGACGCAACATCCAATCCCACCCGCGCCGCCATGGTCAGTTTCAACGTGGCGCTGGCCGAGGTGCTGGAATCCGTAGCAAAACTGAAAGACACGAAACCGCTCGTTCCAATCGCGGCTGACTACGCCTGCGACCAGTGCGACTGGCGGCGGGCCAACGTATTGTTCGGCCAACTGCGCAATCTGGTCGACAACTACGATTTCGTGCCGAGCGAACTGCTGGCCGAGTTGCAAGCATCCATCAGTTGCCAGCCATTGCGCAGGAAACTGGAAACGCTCGGACGCCATCTCGACGCCACCGACTACGACAGCGCCCGCGCCCTGCTCGGCGAGATTATCTGCCGCGAAGGCCATGCCCTGGGCGGCGTCGATCCAGAACCCGTGCCGAAAATCGACCCAGCATGAACACTACCGCCACCGCCAGCAAGCCGATCATCCTGATCGTCGACGACACTCCCACCAACATCCAGGTGCTGGCCGAGGCGCTGCGCGCCGACTATCGCGTCAAGGTGGCCGGTGGTGGCAAGGTGGCGCTCGACATCATCGCCAAACAGGGCCCGCCCGACCTGATTTTGCTCGACGTGATGATGCCGGACATGGACGGTTACGAAATATGCCGGCGCCTCAAGCAAAATCCAGCGACCCAGAACGTGCCGGTAATCTTCGTCACCGCCCGCAGCGACACGCTCGACGAGGAACTCGGTTTGCGGCTGGGCGCCGTTGATTACATCGCCAAACCCTTTCACCTGCCGATCGTCATGGCGCGGGTGCGCAACCACATCGCGCTCAAGATCAAGACCGATCTGCTCGAAGCGCACGCGCTGCTCGACGGCTTGACCAACATTCCCAACCGCCGCCGTTTCGACCAGCAACTGGACATCGAGTGGAAGCGCGGTTTGCGTTCAGGCGAACCGCTGTCGCTGCTCATGCTCGACATCGACCACTTCAAGGCCTACAACGACAACCACGGCCACGGCGCCGGCGATGACTGCCTGCGCAAGATCGCCGCCGCGCTGGCTGCCACGGCGGTGCGCCCGGGCGATCTGGTGGCGCGCTATGGCGGCGAGGAATTCGTGGTGCTGCTGCCCGATACCGACGAAGACGGCGCCCTGCAGATCGCCGAACGCCTGCGCAGCCACGTCGAGACGCTGCAAATCCCCCACGGCCATTCCGCCACCGCGGCCTGCGTTACCCTCAGCGTCGGCCTCGCCAGCGCCGTGCCGTTGAGTAACTTGAGTAACAATTCCCCCGCCAGCCTGCTCGACAAAGCCGACAAGATGCTCTACCGCAGCAAGCAAGCCGGCCGCAACGGCGTTAGTTGCTGGTCGCGTGACAGCGGCAGCGCCAGCTAGCCCTGCCGTTCCCGTCGCTGCCGTACCGCTACCGCCGACTTTTTGGGCGGGGCGCAACGCTCCCCGCACAATATCTTTGACAGCTTATGTCGGGCCGATCAAAATGGCCCGCCGATCGCGATAAAGCTGGGCAAACAATAATTCACATTGATCGGTGCGCGCGCCTGCATGGGCGACAAGGGAGGGGGAATCATGAAATTTCGTTTGACACGCAATGTGTTTACCGACCTTGCCATCTGGATGGTCGGGCTGGGCTTGCTGATGGGGATCGCATTCCCCCTCCTCGTCATCGCGATGGGGATACCGTCGTACCTGGTGCTGACGCCGTGGTTCTTCGCCTCCAGCATCGGGGCGGGCATGCTGGTTGGCGCGGCCAACGTCGGGCTGGCGCGGGTGGTGGTCTGCCGGCCGCTGCGCCTGTTGGGGGAGCGCATGCGCTTCATCACCGACAATTTGAAAGAAGTCAGCCAGGACGGCGATCTTGGCGATTGCAGTTCGGACCAGTGCTTTCTCGACTGCGATTCCGATGACGAAATCGGCGAAAGCGGCAAGGCGTTCAATCATCTGGTCGAGGAATTGTCGCAGGCGCTCGAAACCCAGCGAGCGGTCAAGGCCTTCACCGAGATGCTGTCGAGCCACCTGGAACTCGATCCACTGACCGATCAGGCGCTGGAGCAACTGCTGCGGCACACGGGTGCCGGCGGCGGCGTGCTCCTGATCGAAAACGACGGCGATATGCGCGTGACCGCGTCGATGGGCCTGCGCTCGGCCACCGGTCTGGCGAGCAGCGATCATGTGCGGCGGGCGCTGCGCACCGGCACGGGGCAAATGCTGGATTTGCCGGAAGACATCACGCTGGAGGGCGTGCTCACCGATTTTCGGCCGCGCCAGGTCATCGTCATGCCCGTGCTGTACAAACAAGTACCGCTGGGGGTAATCGTACTGGCCACCGCGCAGACCTTCAGCGACGACCAGCGCAAGCGGCTCGACCTGCTGCAACAAGGATTGGCGCTCGCCCTGCACAATGCGCTGGTGCACGACCGGCTGCAACGGCTGGCAGCGCTCGACCCGCTCACGGGCATTTTCAATCGCCGCTTTGGCATGGCCCGCCTGCACGAGGAATTCAGCCGTTCGATCCGCGTTTCCTCGCCGCTGGGCATACTGATGTTCGACCTCGATCACTTCAAGAAGGTTAACGACACCTACGGTCACCTCGCCGGCGACCGCGTGCTGGTGCAGGTAATCCGCGTGGCGCGGCTGGTTGTCCGCGAGGGCGACATTCTCGTTCGCTACGGCGGCGAGGAATTCCTGGCCATCCTCCCCGGCGCGACCAAGGAAGACGCCGCCAAGATCGGCGAGCGCCTGCTGCGCATGGTGGAGGAAACCTCGATTGCCGACGGCCACCAGAACATCAAGGTCACGGTCAGCATCGGCGTTTCCGCCTATCCCGAGATGGACGCGAAGGAGCCCAACGACCTGGTCAGGGATGCCGACCAAGCCATGTACAAGGCCAAAGAGTCGGGGCGCAACCGACTGATCGTAGCCTGAGCGTAGCCTTCTACCTGAATGCAAACAGCCGACCGAAGTCGACCAGATCGAATACCCGGCGCACGCGGCTATTGCAGTTGGATAGCACGATGCTCTTGTTGGTCTCGCTGGCACGGTCGCGCAGCATGAGCAGCGCACCCATCGCGATGCTGTCGATGAAGGGCGTTTCGGCAAAATCGATGATCACCTCGGTCACATGATCGTCCGCGATTGCCCCGCGGCAGGCATCGCGAAATTTGCCGATCGAATCCATATCGAAGTGGCCGTTGAGGGCGACCGTCGCCCGGTTGCTGTCTCTGTGGATGTTCGCTTCCATGATCGGTGCCTCCAAATCGGTGAACCAACGCATGAGTCAGGCTAATCCAATCGCCCGCTGACCTGAATCCGGGTAAACACCTATAAGCGCTCGCGCCTATGCCAAAATGCGCAGGGGCGCTTATAGGTGTTTACCCTTACCGACACGGCAGGAAAGAGACTGTAATATTTGCCACCGTTTGTACTTCAGGTTGCCAAATGGCTTCATGATCAGTTCGCGACCAAAACACGTTTTCATCGTCGACGACAACCTTACGGTGCGAATGGCTCTCACCATGGTGATCGAGCATGCCGGCATCGCCGTGAAGTCCTTCGACTGCGGTCAGGCTATGCTCGACGCCTGCCGCCCAGACTGGGCCGGCTGCATCGTCACCGACCTGCTCATGCCAGATATGACTGGCCTGGAGTTGCAAGAGAAACTCAACGAGCGCGGCGTACTCCTGCCACTAATTTTCATCACGGGGCATGGCGACATTCCGTTGAGTGTCCGTGCTATCAAAGCGGGCGCGGTCGATTTTCTCACCAAACCGGTTCCCGTCGACGTGCTGCTGCACAGCGTAAGCAGCGCGATGGACGAATGGGACGCAATCGCCAGCAAGACCGCCCTGCAGGAGGATTCCGCATCACACATCGCCAACCTGACGGCGCGGGAAAAGGAGGTGATGATGCTGGCTCTCGACGGGCACACCAACAAGGAAACCGCCCGGATCATGGGAATCAGCCACCGCACGGTGGAAATTCACAAAGCGCATCTCCTGAAAAAAACCGGCGCTGCCAAAACGATCGAACTGCTGCAAATTGCCAAGGACTGCGGTCTGATGGACTGACTACCCCTTCAGCGCCCCCCAGACAATTCGCGAAATACGCAAAACCGCAGATTGAAACCGACACAACCGGGTGTCACGCATCGGCGCCCGCCTCGGCGCGAACAGAATGGCGGGGTTGTTTCGGCACGAACGCAAGCTCCAGCCCAAGAATATCGCCGACCCTGTTCAGGGTGTCGACCTTCGGTTGGCCTTTGCCCGATTCAAGCGCCTTCAGTGTTACCAAGCTGATGCCACGGTGTTTGGCAAATTCGGCCTGCGTCAGGCGGCTGAGTCGTCGCATTGCCTTG
>JFJP01024570.1_pt1 | contig 19737 bp, 22 predicted proteins | sample 431651 | NCBI WGS metagenome assembly JFJP01 (sample SAMN02602958, study PRJNA72255) | Microbial mat metagenome, whole genome shotgun sequencing project. | biome: fresh water; feature: sink hole; material: water; isolation source: purple microbial (photo- and chemosynthetic) mats found in...
CGTCGCTCGCAGTTCGTATAGTTATTAGGTCGCTCAGTCGGGCTGCTCTTTGCTCGACTCCTTCAGCTGCTTCACCCGCTGCTCTCGCCTCGAGTTCTTCGCCTTCTTCCCCGACTTCTCTTTCGAGGCTTTCTTCGACTTCTGCTTCTTCTTCTCTTTCTTCAGCTGCTTCTTTATCGCTTTGAGCTTCTCGCGTGCTTCGTCCAGGCCTTTGGTCTCGAAGGCCTTCATCTGCCGCATGAGGTTTTCCTCCCACAGCTCGTCTTGGTCGATCTTGCTGGCCGGGTTCAGCGAGTTGAACTTCTCGCGCTTGCTCAGGGCGACTTGCTTCATGCGCTCCGCCTGTCTGGTGAGTCGAGGGTACTCTTCCAGCTGCTTGATGGCTCGGATCTCTTCTTCGGAGAGCTGGCGGAAGACGCCCCAGCCTTTGCCGTCGGGGCCTGTGGGTTTGTAGAGCTTGTCTTCGACCTGTTCCCAGTCTTTGAGTTCGGTGTATTCTTTGGGCAGCTTGAAGTCTTTGACGTGGTCGACTTTGATGGTCCTGCCGCAGAGCGAGATGCCGTTGAGGTTGTCGACGGCGAGGTCTGTGCTGCGCTGGTCCACGTAGCAGACGAAGGCGAAGCCTCGAGACTTTTTGGTTTTTTTGTCGCGCATCTGTTGAGTGGAGGGTACGAGGAGCAGGTCAGCGATTTCTCCGTACTGGGAGAAGACGACTGCGACGTCTCCTTCGTTCATCTCGAAGTTGAGGCCGGAGACGATGACGTAGGCGCTGTCTTTGAACTGGGTCAGTCGCGGCTACGTCTCGGTGCCAGGAGGCGTTCATGACCAGCGCTTTGTCCATCTCGATGTCTGCGACGCGCTTGAGGCTTTGGATGGCCTTGTTCATGCTCGTCGATCTCAATTAACCTCGGAGGGCAATTATTTATACGTCCCAAGTCGGCTTCGGGGCTTTCGGCGAGTTTTTGATCACGTACGGCTTGACCTTCTTGCCGAGCTCTGCCCAGGAGTCGAGGTCTGCGAGCGGCGTGTCGTTGAAGTAGTAGTCGCCGTAGTAGGGCGCCTTCTTCTCTTCGAAGCCCCACTCGCGCTCCTGCAGGACGACGTGGTTCCAAATCTTTCGCATGCAGAAAGTGCTGACTCTGAACCAGCTGTAGAGGGCTGGGTGAGCGAGGCGAACCGATGAAAGGCACGGACATGACCATGAGGGTCGGGATCCTGCCGAACTTGTGGAAGAAGGGCGTCTGGCTGACGCGCGTGATGCCGAACTGGCCCACAGGCAGCATGCGGTTGGACCAGCCGAGCGCTGGGTGAGGCGCGCGTACCGTTGACGAAGGCGAGACTGGCGCCGACGAAGGCGATCAGCGCGCGAGGCGAGTTGTAGATCTTGAGGTCGCGCTGGAGGAAGTCGTCGAAGCCTCGAGCCATGAGCCACCTGGGTCAAGCAGGCTCACCTGGCGCGGTTGTCCACGATGAGCGACCTGTACTCGGGCGTCTCGCCCGAAAGCGCGTTCGCCGTCATCACTTGGGCCAGCTGCTTGTAGGCGGGGTTGTCTCCGTGCTCGTAGAAGTACTCGGGGTCCAGGAAGTCGTCTATCTCGTCTATTTCTCTCGCTTTCCCGAGGAGACCAGCCATTCGATTGAAATTATATTATCAAATCTTCGGAGTTCGGCATCGGTTCGGCCTCTCGAATCGGATTGGCTGCTGCGAGCACCTCACACGGAGAGCGAATCAGAGCTATAATTTGGGCATGACGATCTACGACGAGGTGGAGATCGAAGACATGGACTGGAAGCCCGAGCTGGACAGCTTCTTCTACAACTGCCCCTGCGGCGACCGCTTCGTGATAACGATGGAGCAGCTGCTGCAGGGCGAAGACGTGGCCGAGTGTCCGAGCTGCACGCTGCGGATCCGCGTGATCTACCAGCCCGGAGACCTGCAGGCCTTCCGCGCAAGCCTCGCAGACTAGCCTGCCAGCCGCCGTTGCGGACTGACCGGATTAATTATAGGCCTCTCCCGCTAATTAATAAGACCGCCTCTAAATTTTCGCTGCAGGGAAAGCCGGGTACTAATTAGAGCGTCCAGAACTCTGCATTCTTCAATTAGTCGAAATGAGCTTCGGGAAAGGTAGCTGCTGGTGAGCAGGGTTTTTCTCGGGAGAGTTCGGCAAAGGCGACGAGCGCCCCAGTTTGCACCAAAAAAGAGACGAGTTCATCGTGGACATCCGACGCGAAGAGCGCATGAACATGATCAACCAGAAGCGCTTCTTCGGGGTCGCCGCGGCAGGCCCCAGCGAGCACCCGCTGCCCGAAGCCGGGCTCGAGGCGGGCCTCAAGGCAGAGACGCCTTTCGGGTACCTGGCGGGCAGGCCCGAGGCTGCGCAGCTCGTGCCGCACATCTTGGTGTGTCTGGAGACCGACCCCGAGGTCGAGAAGCTGCGCACGTACATCTCGATGGTCGAGAAAGGCGACCTGCTGCAGCGCCACACAGGCATCATCTTGCTGCGCAAGTGTCTGAGCATCCACAAGAACACGCCGATCCAGGAAGTCATCGACGCGAACGCGGTCCCCATGCTCATCCAGATGATCAACGACGAGGCGCACCCGCACCTGCAGATCGAAGCCACCTGGTGCGTGACCAACCTGGCCACCGGCACGACCCTGCAGATCAACTCGCTGGTCGAGAAAGGCGTCATCCCGCTCTACATCGGCCTGCTCAAGAAACCCATCGTCGAGCTGGTCGAGCAGGCCATCTGGGGCATCGGCAACATCGGCGCAGACTGCATCGCCTTCCGCAACCTGCTCGCAGACGCAGGCGCCATGCAGGCCCTCGTCGACTGCTACCAGCGGCTCAAGCTGGAGCGGCCCAAAGCCCGCGACCAGATCATCTGGGCAGCCTCGAACCTCTGCCGCCTGAAGCCCATCCCCGACATGAACAAGATCTACCAGGGCATCCCCATGTTCGCCGAGATGCTCCTCGAGACCACCAAGCAGAACGTGGTCACCGACTGCGTCTGGGGCCTCTCGCAGTGCGCGCGCGGAGAGACGCTGCGCTTCTTCGACCCGGACGGCCGCGGGTCGCTCATCAAGAAAGTCATCGAGCTGCTGGCCAACCCCCAAGTCGTCATCGTGCACCCCGCCCTCCGCATCGTCGGCGTCTTCACCAACGGCCCCGACGACGTCTGCCAGGTACGCCCGCCTCACCCAGAAAGTCCTCGACTGCGGAGGCGTCGAGGCGCTCGAGTACCTGCTCTCCTCCACCACCAAGACCGTCCGCAAAGACGCCCTCTGGTGCCTCTCCAACGTGACCGCAGGCAACGACCGGCAGATCGGAGCCATCATCGGCCGCCAGTCGCTCTTCGACAAAATCCTCAGCGTCATCGCGACCGACACCGAAGACGTACCTTCCCCTCACCAGATCAAAGTTGAAGGCATCTGGACCATCTGCAACTCGACCAAAAACGCCTCCTTCGAGCAGATCCGCTTCCTCCTCGGCCGCAACATCCTCGACCTCTTCGCCCAGTACCTCGCCCCGACCCACGACCCCAAGATCCTCAACGTGATCCTCGAGTCCCTCACCGTCATCGCAGACAAGATCAAGACGAACCAGCCTGCAGGCTTCCTCGACTTCGTGAACATCCTGCACGACAAGAACCTCGTGGCCCAGGTCGAAGCGCTTCAGAACCACCAGAACAACAACGTCTACAAGAAGAGCTACCGCTTCATCACTACCTTCCTCGAGACCGAGGAGACCCTCTAACTAATTCCCACTCCTATGACCGCTATAATCGCCTCTCGCCTTTCATTCAATTAGCATGGACCGGTACGAGGAAGAGTCCAGGAAAGAAGTCCGACGCATCTGCAGGTCGTTCCTCGAGCTCTCCATCGAGAGCTACAGCAGCTTCAACGCCATGATCCACCACGTCTTCCGCAGCGGCAGCGAAGACGCACAGGCCTTCGCGCGCAAGCCCAGCGAAGGGATGCTCCAGTGGCTCCGTGGGGTCACAGACTTCATCCGCTACGTCCGCAAGCACATCCAAGACGGCCGCCTCAACCTCGTCACCTACCTGCGAGAACCCGTCCTGGCCCAGACCGTGGCAGACATCCACAGAAAGCGCTGCGAGACCAAGACCGAGCTCTTCACCAAGATCGAAGACATGCTCAAAGGCATCTTCGACCTCACGCCGGTCGCGCACCACCAGGCCGAGCTGCTCCGGGCCACCCAGAGTAAGCCTCGCTGAGCAGAATCCGAGCGCGAGAACGAGGCGTCGCTCACGCGGTACGTCAAGAGCATCCAGGAAGACTTTATCAAGGTGCAGAAAGAGCCGATCGACATCGCGCACATCAAAGGCTCCCAGTACCTGCTCGGCTGCTTCGACGGCTCGCTCATGCTCAAAGACGTCTCGCGGCCGGAGAAAGACCTCACCTTCGAGCAGCACCTGCGCAACCGGGCCACGTGGATCAGGAGCATCATCATCGACTGCGATAGAAAGGTCTGGATCGGGACTTCGAACGGCCTCACCGTCTACAGCCGCGACTTCAAGATCATCCGGCAGCTCACGCCCTACGACGACAAGGTCAAGTTCTTCGGCCACTTCCGCATCATGTGGACCGACAGCCGCAGGAGGTTCATCTTCTGGTGGTGCGACCGAGGCTCGATCAAGGTCTTCGACGCCCGCACGCTCAAGATCGTCGTTAAGTTCCGCGACATGCTGCGCCACCCCGACGAGCGGCCGAACCACTACACCTTCCTCGACGGCAGCTGGCGCAAGGTCTTCTTCGTGACGAACCACTGGGCGAACATCGGGGTCTACTACGTGCTCGACGTCTGCAGGAGGAAGGTCTTCGGCGGAGAAGCGATCCTGCCGAAGAGCTCGCAGAACAGACTCTTCGCGCACATCTGCATCGCGTACAACTGCCCCAGCGACTGCATCGTCACGACCGGCGTCTCGAGTCTCGTCGCGGGAGACCCCCAGCACATGGAGTCGAAGGAAGAGATCTCGCACATGTCGGTCTTCAGGCTGCTGCCGGACAACGCGCTGCAGCTGGTCGACTTCCAGCTCAACTCCGAGCTGAAGCTCATGACCATCGCCTCGGTGGTCTTCCACACCGCGACGCACACGCGCATCCTCTCGGTCCTCACCAAACACGTCTACATCATCGACCTCGTCGACGGCAAGCTCCAGGTGCTCTTCAAGATCAGAGACATCAACAAAGGCGAGTGCGTCCACCAGCTCGTCCGCGCAGACGACTACTTCCTCTTCGTCGGCAACTACGGGCAGATCTTCCGCATAGACTTCCACAGGTGCTTCTTCGAAGATGCTGCGGCGCGGTCCGGGGCGCTCCTCGCGGACTCCGAAGACCAGAGCCTGCAGCGGCAGTCCAGCGGGTCGCGCGCAGGCCGCAGGGCTGGCTGGAGTCTGCAGGAGGCGGCAGACCCCTTCTCGCGAGGCCTGGACTCTCCGGACGAGCGGCTGTCGAGCGACGCCTCGCAGCGGCGACTGGGGCCTCGGGGCTCGGAGAAGACCGTCTTGGGCTGGCCCGGACAGAGCCACGCGCGGCCCCCAGCGCTGCACCGGCCGCTCCTGGAAGACGCGCGCCAGGCGGACGCAGCTGCAGTCTCGGGCTTCGCGCAGCACTTCGGGGGCTTGCCTCACCCGGCCCCTTCCCCGCTCGGCTTTCGGCCGGCCCCCTTCGCAGCCCCAGGCCCGCAGCAGCTCGAGCCTCGCAGACAGCTGCCTCGGCCGCAGTCCGACCCGACGGCCTGGCCGGACGCGCCTCAGCCGAGCGACCGTCGCCGCGGGAAGAGGAAGTAGTCAGCTTAAGTGTGTCTTTACTTAACACTTAGTTATTCCAGCTGCTTGCGCACCTCGAGCCAGAAGAACTTGTAGCCGATGACGACTTCGAGGCCGAGCCTGTGGTAGACCGTCTCGTTCTCGCGCTTGACCAGCCGCTTGAGCTCGCCCAGCAGGTGCTCCTCGAGACTCACGCGTTCGCGCTTCATCAGCAGCGTGCGGATGATGATCGACATGGTGATCAAGATGGCCACGGCCAGGCACACGAAGCCGATGTAGATCACGTTCTGCGACTGGTAGGCCGGCAGGTAGATCGGGATCATGAAGATGACGAAGCCCGCGATGCACAGAAACAACGCGACTCGCAGCGCGTAGTAAGACACCCGGTGCCGGTCCTTCACCTCTTCCTTCTTCTTCCGCACGTAGCTGTCCATGCACACCTTCGTCGCCTGGTCCACCGTGTCCTTCAGCACCAGCCGACTCATCCCCGGGAACTGAGACGAGTCCACGTCCTTCCCGTCGTAGCCGTAGCCTGCTCACCCGAAGCTACCGCCCTTCAGGCTCGGGACTATCAGTCGCGTGCTCGTGTTCGCTGGGTACCGCATCCGCTGCGCGCGCTCGCTGCGGCTTCGGAAGTTGTCCGGGTGCAGCGGGTCCAGCAGCTGGTAGTACTTGTCCACCTCGTCTTCCATCCTTTATAACCCGATCGCTCGATCTCCGCTTTTGATTCGCAGCCAGCCAGCAGATTCAAACCGCAGACCCCCCCAATTAACAATTGAAATTAAACGAAACCAAATCACAATCTCGTGTAGGGTCCCCGGTACACGTAAGAAAGAACTGGCGTACTGGCCTCGGCCACCCGCTAATTGACCCAGCTGCTCGGCAGACTCTGCCTCGAACAGGCACCCTCGAGGCGCGCGTCTCTTTCTTCCAGGCTTCTGTCTCTGCTGCTCGTTTGAATTCCGCTGCTTGCTTTATTCATTATATTTTGCAGCTTTGCGAATGAGTCTCGTCCACCCCCTGAAGGACTTCGCTTTCTCCAAAGCCAGCTCCTACGAAGTCGCCTGCTGCAGAGAGCGAGGCAGGGCCGACCGCAAGCCACCGCAGGACTCCAGGCTGCCGGCCGAAGAGCAGCACGAGATCGTCTTCACTTTCAGGTTCAGTTGCCCTGCAGTCATCTTGGTAGGCTGCTCTAAAGACAGAGACTCGACCTGCAGGCCACTGCGCAGAGCAGCTCGAGGTTCTGCTTCGGCAAGATCGAAGGCAACCTGCTGGGAGACTTGATCGACTACGAAGCGTTCCTCGCGGTCGAACAGCTGCCTGTCCGCAAAAACGATCGCGGCTGCGAAGTCAGGTAGACTCCTTTTACGCAGCGGGTACCTCTGCAAAGGCGTCGGCGAAGTCATCCGACTCAGCTTCAAGTTCCAAGCCTCGACTGCCCTCGAGTCCGAAGCCTGCAAGCTCAGAGTCTACCAGTCTTTCCTCGATGCTTTCGAATCCGTCCATTTCTTCGGTATTCTCAGCTCGGAGAACCTCAAACCGCACCTGAGCAGAGACCTCCTGAACCTCTCGCTCTTCTTCCGCAAAGAAAACCTCTTCCTGTCTTCCAACGAAGTCGACATCTTGCTCTCCCTCGCGCTGATCAACGAGAACAAACTCATCCAGGCGCGCGAAGTCCTCGCCAAGTGCATCGCCTACCACGACTTCTGCACGGACGGCATCCTCAACCACCTCATGAAACTCAAAGGCTACGACTTCTCCGTCACGACCGTCCAGAAAATCCTCCGACAGATCTCCAAAAACCGGCTGCGCTGCGCGTTGCTCGAGCTGCTGAAAAGCTCGCTGTTCAAGCAAGAGGCCGAGTACCCGGAGAAGGTCAGGTCTTGGGAGCAAGCCGTCAACCTCTACGCCAAGTACAAGAAGAAAGACCGCCTCGTCGACTCCTCGGCAGACCTCGCTCAAGACGACTGGAAAGCCATCCTCCCCCAAGTCTACTCTGCGCTGATCCTCTTACTCTCGGACATGATGGGCACCGAGCTGGCCAAGTACTACTCGATCGCCTGCATCGACACGCTCTCTTTCGGCCTCAAACACCAAGAGCTGCTGTCGCGCGAACACACCGTGGACGGCATCCGCCTGATGGTCGGCCAGTTCACCCAAGTGCAGACAGACCTGCGCTTCTGCGAGTGGAGACAGACCGGCGAAGCGCAGTCGGCCAGCTACCAGCAGGTGGTCGAAGCCTTCGCAGCGATCAACCTGCAGAACCAGCAGTCGGCTGCCTACCTGCAAGACTTCGTCCTGGAGGTCAAGCACGAGTCGCAGCCGTACCTCGACAGCAAGCCGCTGCTGGTCAGCATGACCTACACCTACATGAGCAACCTCAACAGACTCCTGCCCTCGCTCTCCGCAAGCATCCTCCACAAAACCTTCGACGCAGTCTGCGCTGCTGACGCACTCTTCACCTTCACGCTCCCCTCCAAGCTCCTCGCGACTCTCTGCAAAGTCGTCGAGAAAATCATCGTCATCTGCCAGGCAGACCTCAAGGCCTCGGTCCACTTCCTCTCCACGCTCATCGTCGTCCAGACCGTCCTCAACAACCCGAACTACCGCCAGAAAGTAGAGAAGTCCTTCACCGCGGGCGACGAGGTCCCTCTGCAGCCGAAAGAAATGCTCGCGCTGTACCTGCAGATGGTTCCCGCTGAGGTTGTCGAAGAGTTGATAATCTCATTTAACTCAGTGTGGGAGACGCTCAAAACCAAGTACATCTTCCTCATCAGCATGGCTGAGCTCAAGTCAACCCTCGGCCACCTCAATAAGCGCCTACGCGAGCTCATGGTCGAGCTGGAGAACCAGGTGCTCACGCCTGAGTTCCGCGAGTTCGAGGCCACCCAGCGACAGCTCGACTCTTCGCAGCTGCACGAACTCAAGTTCGAGAAGATCAAGCACAAGCAAGAGTCCCAAACCGTCCTCTCTTCGAAAGACATCGTGAAGACCAAAATCGAGTACCTCAAGAACTTCAGAGACATCTTCGGAGAGTTCGAGTACTACCTCGAGCTCATCGACTGCATCTCGGCCAACCTCAACGAAAAGCTCAACCTCAAGCAGTCCCAGGAAACCAAAAAACCTCAAGACATCACGCTGGACTCCGTCTCCAAAAAGCTGATCTGCAACTTCGCCTCCTCGGGCCTGCAGCTGAACAACGTGATGGACGGCAAGTTCTGGGAGCTCTTCGGAGAGACGGTCGACTGCGTCTGCGCCTACCTGCTGACCTTCCTCAAAGACGCGGTCTTCATCGACTACTTCCAGTCTTCCTGGGTCATCCTCTGCAACTTCCTGCAGGTCTCCGAAGATCGCCGCAGCGACAAGCTGAACAGCGTGATGCACCTGATCCTCAGCGCGGTCGAGAAGGCCGACTTCAGCGCGGGCAAGATGCCGAACCTGCACGTGATCAAGTGCATCCACTACATCCTCGACTACACCTCGAAGGTCGCGCCAGTCGCCTTCGACCCCAGCCTCAACGACCTGCTCGTCCGCTTCATGCCCAAGCTCTTCCACCACAGTCTGCACACGCAAAACTCAGACCTCGTCCGCCTGCTCCGTCTGCTGCTCGCCAAGTACTCGGCAGAAGTCAACAGCAAGAATGTCAGGGAGTACTTCAAAGTCTTCGTCGACGTCAACTTCGACATCGACTCGGATAACGGCGCGAAGCTGCTCGACCAGTTCCTCGACATCTGCGCCTCCAAAGAAGACTGCGACCAGCTCTTCAGTCTGCTGATCAACCTGCTCCTCTCGCTCGCCTCGACTGCATCCCTGCAGCGTCGGTACGCCAGGCTCACCCAGCAACAAAGAGCTGCGACAGCAAATCCTGGCCAAGCGCAAAGCCAAGGCCCAGCCCGCCGCGACCAAACCGCTGAAGCAAGTAGCCGTGGCGCAAGCCCTGCGCAAGACGCGCCTGCTGACGCTGCTGATCGAGCGCGCAGACCTCAAGCAGGTCGTCGAGATGTGCAAGTTCAAGACGAGCCAGACGGTAGGCCGGCCTCACGCAGGACATCTTCGAGTCCTACTACGACAACCCCTTCTTCTCCTTCATCCAGGAAGCGGCCGCCGAGTCCGACGCGACCCTCGACCTGCTGGCAGCCAAGCTCATGCAGGCCCTGCTCTCCAAAATGAAGACCACACAGGCCTCGGTCTCGAAGTCTACCGTGACCGTCTCGAACTTCGTCATGCGCGTGCTGCACCACATGGCCGCAAACCCCTCGGTCGGCTCCGAGTGCAAACACGAGATGCTCGTCTGCGCTCTGCAGGTCTTCTCCTCGCAGCTGCCGCCCGCCTCTTTCGACCAGGAGCTCGAGCTGTAGCAGACCCTCACGCAGGTTCGAGTGCTTGGCCGGAGACAGCTGTCTCAACACGCTCGGAGATACCGGCAGCCAGCTCCGGTCCGCGTTCGAAAGCCGCAACGCACAGGTCGTCGGCTTCGACAGCCTGCGCTCGTACGTCAAGTCGAGGGGGAAAGTGAGCGCGCCGTAACCAGATCCAACTGAACGACGTCAACTACACGAACAGCCGTCTCTACGAGTTTCTGAGTTTCTTCGGCGCGACCAAAAAGTGGGTCGAGAGTCCCTGGAGCTCCATCAAAGGCCTCTACTGCAACCTCGTCGGCTACTCCATGCCCTGCTTTGCGGTAGGCCCCGCTCACCAGGCCGTCCTCGATGAAGGCCTCCAGGCACAGATCAAGGCCGAGCTCTCCTCTCTGCTCCTCGGCCTGCTCGAGTCCAGAGAAAGCGAGTCCATCATCAACGGCCTCAACATCCTCGGCGCGCTCTGCGGTTTCGGCTCAGACTTCGGCAAGTCCAAGGCGCAGGTCAGCGAGAAACACGCCTTTTTCCGCAGGAACTCGCTGCTCATCCCCATCGCCGTCTGGGAGAAGGTCTTCGCTTTCCAAGAGAGCTGGGACATCACCATCCAGATCGCCTCGATCCTCATCCTGCAGATCGCGCTGCCCGTCGAGTACGGCAAGTACATCTACAAGAAGCGCAAGCAGCGAGTCAAGATGAGCCAAGACCTGCTCAAGTCGCAGGACTCACAGCAGAAGCCGCGCAGCAAGGCGAGCATGGCCACGGAGTGCGCGGAGAAAGACCCCCAGCGCGCGAGTCTGCAAGGCGCGCTCGGCCTTGGGCCGCAGGAAGGCGGTCGACAGCTCGACTCGCTGCTCCGTGCACTGCACTCAGTCAGCCAGGGCGCACACGCCTCGGGCAAACTGGCCACGCACGATTTCACTGGGGTAGAGAAAGCCAACCACTCGGTCACCGCGGTCTCGGGAGACCAGCTCTCAGAAGAAGCGGCTTCGGCCGAGTTCAACTGGCTCGAGAAGCGCTTCGAAGAGCAAGAGCTGCGCCAGCTGCTCAACCTCTTCAAGATGAACTTTGCGAAAGAAGAAAACAAGTGGAACAAACTCGAGTTCAGCGACAAACACCTCGAAATCGTCTTCGAGCGAGACAACTCCGTCCAAAACCCCAAGCCAGGCTACACAGACGAACTCGAGAAAACAGAGTCCACACCTCTCCCCAGTCCAAGCGACGCAGGAACAGCGCCTGCAGGCTCGCCCGAGAAAAACCTAGAAGCCGAGGCCGAAGCAGCCCGCACCCCTCTGGTAGGACTGCAGCCCCAACCCCAACCCCTACCCAACCCCAAACCCCAAACCCCAGTCGAACCTTCGCCGGCAGACCTGTCTCCCGCCTTCGACTCTCCGCAGAAGAGGCCCAAGAAGCCGAAGCCTGCCGAGAAACCCCGCGGCTTATCCGAAGACGAAGACGACCGCGAGAAGAAGTACCACTTCGGCAAGAAACCGAAAGCAGCGAACACCAGTGTCGACGAGTCGGCCTCAAAGCCTCCTACCAAACCTTCTGATGCTTTCTTCGGCGACAAGCCTTCGAAAGACAAGACGGACTCGATGCGCCGCAACTCGACGCGGAAAGAGATCAGCCGCATCCTCTCCACGCACCTGGCCAAGTCACCGGTGGACTCGACCCTGCGCCACACGGTCTCTCCCAAGCACGCCCACATGGACGTCAACTACATCGCGAACCTCATCCGCCACACAGTCACCAGCAACTCGCGGCCACGCATCATGAGCAGGCAGCGCGACAAAAACTGCTCTGCCGGCAGCCTCATCGACAAGAAAGACAAGCCCCTCGCCCTGACCCACATCGACCAGCTCAAAACCCTCGCCAAGAAGCCGCACGAGACGGTTCTCTCCAACCTCAAGAAAAAGATCTTCTCGAAAGCAGGCGGAGACTTCCGCAAAGGCGTCTCGAACGACCAGCTGCACAAGCAGAGCCTCGTCTCGATGATCGGCAGGGCCGCCGCTGAGCAGAAGTTCAAGAGCAGCGCGCTGCTGCGGCCGTCTCGCCAGGGCACGAAGAGCGCCAAAGTCGACTCAGTCGAGTAACCACTAATTCTGATACTGAACGCTACTTATCGAAGCTGTAGCCGCCCAGCTCGCTCAGCACCAGCGAGTGCTTCGAGTCCATCACCACCGCATCGCTCAACAAAAACAACACACGGTCGCGCTCGCGGAGGCCCTTCACGTTCGTCCCGCGGATCGCCTCGACCAGGTTGCCCAGTTCGTTCGCACAGGCGTAGGCCACCGGCGCCTCGCACTCGCAGCGGTACTCGAAGATGACGTCCTGGCCCTTCGCTCGCTGGACCACCAGCAGCTGCTCTTTCGTCTGCAGGTAGTGCTTCAGGAAGTACCGGTTCCGGTCGATGATCACGCTGCTCACCCGCGCCTACCTGCCGTCCGTCCGCCGCACCGGCAGCCGCTCGAGCTTCGAGTTGAGGATTATCGCGTTCGCCCCGCACACCGCGCAGCAGTACAGTCGCAGCTCTTTGCTCGGCTGGTCCTGCTTGTTCAGCGTGTGCTTCCGCAGGAACTCCTCGTTGTCGTCCGGCTCGTCCACGTAGTTCTGGTTGATCAGCGACGAGATCGGCAGGTACACCTCCTGGTTCTTGTCGTCGATCGGGTAGAGGATCTCGTCGTCGCCGTAGACCGCCATGACCTGCCGTAATTACTTAGCGTGGCCTCCGGAGTTTATTTATTTGAAATCGCATGTCGCAGAACCCGCCGTACGACCAGACGCCCGAACGCAGCTACAACTACCTGCTCGAAGAAGAGCCTGCGCGTCGCTCGCACAACTACGGCGTCAGCCAGCGCAACAAGAGCTACGACCTGCTGCTCAGCAAGAACACCGCGAAGAGCATCGCCGGCGGACCCAACCTCGCCCAAGGCCTCGACAAGTCCATCCTCTACATGTGGGGCTTTCTCAGCGGCCTCGGCCTCGACGCCGACTTCGACAAGATCGGCGAACTCGACGAAGAGCTCAGCGACCTCAGCTTCTCCGACGGACACGTCGTGCTCCTCACCGAGAACAATAAAGTGCTCGTCCGAGGAAAGAACGACTGCAAACAGCTCGGCTTCGACTCCAAAGAAACCCTCACTTCCTTCAAAATGCTCTCGCTGCCCTCCGTCGTCAAGTTCGTCCGTGTCGAGTGCGGCGGAGACTTCACCTTCGCCTTGGGCAGAGACGGAGAAGTCTTTTCCTGGGGACTCAACATCAAAGGCCAGCTGGGCCACGGCCACTTCGAGCCAGTGGCTTCTGCGGCGCAGCTGAAGTACCTGGCCTACTCGAGCGAGTCGCGCAGTCCGCGGGTCAGCAGGCGGTCGAAAGACAACAGCGACGACGCGAAGCTGTCCATAGGAGAGAAGATCGTAGACGTCTCCTGCGGTGCGCTGCACTCGGTGCTGCTCACCAACAAGAACAGAATCTTCGCCTGCGGATATGGAGAGACCTTCGCTCTCGGCCTGGCCCATCGAGAGAACCAGTGCACCTTCTGCGAGGTGTCATACTTTTCGAGCGCAGAGTTCTACGACCGAAAGATCTCGAAGATCGCGACGGGCGTGTCTCACTCGGCCTGCGTGGCGAACGGCACGGCGTACCTGTGGGGCGTCTGGGGGTCGAAGCCGCAGATGGTGAACCAGTCTCCGCTGTTGGTGAGTCTGGCCAGCTCTCCGTTCGCAGACGCAGCTTCGATGGACCAGGTGGTCGACGTGAAGCTCGGCGATCTGCTCACGGTGCTGCTGACTGTAAAAGGCGACGTCTACACGCTCGGAGACAACACAGGCGGCCAGCTCGGCCTCGGCGTCGACACGCCGAACATGGTCTCGCCAGCGAAGGTCAGTCTCGACGCACAGATCGCACACATCTCCTGCGGATCGAACCACGTCTACTGCTACTCCAAAGACTGCAAGTCGGTCTTCAGCTGGGGAACCAACCTCAAGTCGCAGGTCATGCCTTTCTCCCAGCAGAAGCGCTTCTTGGCTCCGCAGAAAGTGACGAGCGTGGTCAAGTCCATCTCGACCAAAATCGTCTGCAGCTCGCGAGCGACCATCAGCGTGAGCAGACTGCCGATCGACTTCACCGGCAACCGCGAAGAGAAGGCTTCGGGTGACGCGGTGAAGAAGCTGGAGATGCTGCTGCTGTCAGAGCGGAACGAGAAGGAGAACCTCAAGAAGGCCAACTTCCTGATGTCGAACGAGCTCGGCCAGCTGAAGCAGCAGGTCTCGCAGCTCAAGTCCGCGCTCGAGTACGCAGAGACCAGCCAGAAGCGCTCGGCCGTGAGCAGCGTCTCGACGCAGACGCGCGCAGAGCAGGAAGAAGCCGCCGAAAACACCTTCGACGGTACACCAGGCTGACCCAGTCATGCAGCACTTCAAGAAAAAACTCAAAGAAGACCGGACGCTCCGGCCCTGCTTCGAAATCGACTACCAAGAACTCGTCATGGAGAAGAAGATCGGCGAAGGCGGCTTCGGACTCATCTACCAGGCGCGCTGGCGAGAGACGACCGTCGCGGTGAAGGTGCTCAAGCCCGACCTCATGCGCGAAGACACCATCAAAGACTTCCTCAGTAGCCGCGCCTCACCCAGACGAGTGCTACGCCATGGAGTCGCTGCGGCACCCCAACATCGTCATGTTCATGGGCGCCTGCACGAAGCTGCCGAACCTCGCGATCGTCCTCGAGTACTGCAGCCGCAAGTCGCTGTGGAACCTGCTGCAGAACCACGAGATCAAACTCACCTGGGAAGACCGCCGCAGACTCGCCCTCGAGATCGCCAAGGGCATGAACTACCTGCACTCCTTCCCCACGCCGGTGCTGCACCGCGACCTCAAAAGGTAGTCTCCGGTCAGCAGCCTGAACATCCTCATCGACGACGGATACAGGCCCAAGATAGCAGACTTCGGCTGGACGCGTCTGAAGGCAGACATCATGACGGGAAAGATCGGCACGTACCAGTGGATGGCGCCTGAAGTCATCAAGAGCCAGAAGTACACAGAGATGGCCGACGTGTTCAGCTTCGGCGTGATCCTCTGGGAGATCGCAGCGCGCGAGCCCCCGTACAAAAGTAGCCCCGGCTGACGAGACATCAACGGCATCCAGGTGTCGCTCGAAGTGGTCAACAGCGACTTGCGGCCGAAGATCCCCGAAAGCACGCCCGAGATCTTCGCGAAGCTCATGAAGCGCTGCTGGGACAGACAACCTTCGGCCCGGCCGACTTTTTACGATATAATCAAAGACCTCGAACAGATGAAGCTGCCCAAGGCCTAACTGCTAATTAGATAATCGACGGCTCAATTACTTAGCGATCGCCTCGGTCTCGCGCTCGATCAGGTTGCACGTGTGGTTCACCAGGTCCAGCAAGCCGTTCACGTCCTGCACCCAGTCGTCCAGGATCTCATCGTCGCGGCGCTGCCTTCTGAAAGTCACCACGCCTTCTATCCGGTCGACCTTGCCGCGCAAGATGTCTGCGTTCACCAGGCTGCACAGCTCGGTCTCCAGCTCCTCCACGCCCACGCCGGACAGCTCGGCCAGTCTGCCCAGCTGGGCGCGCTCGTAGTAGCCTGCACAGGTGATGATGTTGTGCTGGATCAGCTGCTTCCTGAAGTCCGCTCTGTGCTCGTCTGCGTGGGGGTAACCTCGCTGGAAGAGCTCTGCCTGGTCGATGTGCCAGTGGTCGAGCGCGGTGTTGATCAGCTCCTTGGAGAGCAGGCCACGGACGAGCGCGAGCAGGTGCGGGTGTTTCTCGAGGTGGCTGACGTACACGGTGTTGAACTCGTTCAGCAGCTGGGTTTTCTCGGCCGAGTGGTCTGCGATGGTTGTGAAGAAGATGAGCAGCGTGAAGACGTGGTCTGGGTTGAAGGAGAAGCCGAACTCGTTGGCCGCTGGCAGGTTCGCGAGCTCTGACGCGCCTTTCGCGAGCGAGTCGAAGACGGCTTTGAACGAGCGCGCGGTTTCGAGGTAGAGCTGCTCGTGTCGCTGGTAGATGGAGTAGTAGGCGTAGTACTGGACGCGCAGGTCTTCGATGCGCTGGTCCTTGAAGGTCTTCTCGGTGACCTTGCGCGAGACGATCAGCAGACGGATCATGTCTGCCTTCTTGATCATCACCTTCATCTGGTAGAGGATGAACTCGACCTTCTCGCGGTGGTCCATCGAGCCGTAGGTCTCGACCTGCACGTCCTGCAGGATGCGCGCAGCCTCGTCGATGTTCGACTGCGTCTCTTCGTTCTTCACGATCATCATCACGCAGCGCGCGTACTCCACCTGCGTCAGACCAGGCCACCTCCAGGTAGATCTTCTTCTCGCACACATCGCGCAGAGTCCTCACGAACAGCAGCTTCCGCTCTTTGTCCGCCACGGAGTCCAGGTAGGTCATCGCCTTGCGCACCATCTCGACCTGCGCCTTGACCGGCTGGCCGCGCTTCTTGATCAGCAGCTGCAGCAGCTGGCAGACGTCTTCGAGAGTCGCAGTCGCGAAGGCGAGCTCGATCTGCGTGAGTCTGGCCTACGATCTGCGGCAGGACGACCGTGCTCGCGTTGTACTCGTTGTTCTGGCGGTAGGTCCGCTCTTTCTCGAGCAGCTCCTCGATGGCCGGACTGAAGGCCTTGCGCTCCTTGGCTTCCCTGGTTTCCTCGATATCCATGCCCCGATTTATGTTGATATTATTATTGACTGCTCATGAAGCGAGGCCTGGTCGCGTACTCCGAGAGCGAGGAAGACCCTGCGGAAGACCCCGAAGCAGGTGGAGTGTCGCTCGGCAAGAAAGGCAAGAAGGAGGCCGACAAGAAGCGCGACAAGAAGCTGCTCGAGGAAGAGCTCAAGCGCATCGAGAAGGAGAAAGAGGAAGATGAGTACGACCGCTGGAAACTCAAGGAAGACGAGTTCCTCAAGAAGCAGCTCGTCGAGCAGTAGGCTCCGGTCAGCAGGTGCAAGATCCGCATCGAGGCGCGCCGCGAGGAAGCTGTCGACTACTTCATGAAGATCCTCTTCATCTACAAAAGAGAGGTCAAGCTCGACGACACCAGCGTGGAGATCCTGCGCCATCCCAAGAAAATCGTCGACAGGTTGAATAAAGCTGAGACAGAAGCAGTCCTCGACAAGTGCGAAACCTACAAAAAGATCGAGAAGGTCGAAGACTTCAAGAAGTTCTGGGAAGACATCAAGACGCTCTGTCTGCACCACCTCGACCGCATCGTCAAGTTCGAGATGAAGAAAAAAGGCAACGTCAACATCCACAACGTCATCGCTGAAGAGTTCAACGAAGACGTCGAGGCTCTCATCCGCGGCAAAGCCAACAAAGACCTCGACGACCTCGAAGCCCAGGCCCAGAAGTTCCTCAGCCTCACCGACCTCAACCTCGACGTCGAGTTCTGGGACCAAATCGTCAGCAGGATCCAGGTGCAGAAGGCGGTCATGAGTCTCGAGCGACTCCACGAGAAGTACTTCGAAGGCAAAGGCCTGCAGCAGGACAAGCCAGACCCCAAAGGCACAGGCCTCCCAGCCAAACCCACCCAGTCGATCATGCAGGACAACCAAAAGCAAGACCCGCTCAGTCCGCGTCCGTACGAAGGCGACCTGAGCTCCGAGAACGTGAAGATCTACTCCGAAGAAGAGTACAGACTGCGACTCGAAGCCATCCGCAAGAAAAGCTTCCAGAAGCAGCTGAACACCTACGTGAAGATGGCCGAGAAAGAAATCGAGCTGCGGAAGGCCAAAGACTCTCTGGCGGACTTCGACGGCGAGGAAAGCAGCAAAGAAGAGGAGAGCGATCGCGTCGGGGACGAGGTCTCCGAGTTCAGAAGCCTGCTGCAGAAGAGCGACCACCACGCAGAAGAAGACGAACTGGTCTTCGACGACTTCGAAGACACCAAAAAGGTAGGCCTTGCTCACCGAGCAGTTCGACTGGATAGACAAGTTCAAGCCGCGCAAGCCACACTACTTCAACCGAGTGAAGATGGGCTACGAGTGGAACAAGGTCAACCAGGCACACTACGACCTGGAGACCCCGCCGCCGAAGCAGGTGCTGGGCTACAAGTTCAACATCTTCTACCGCAACCTGATCAACAAAACCCTCACCCCTTCCTACGAGCTCTCGCCCTCAGACAACCCAGACTTCTGCATAATCACCTTCAAGGCGGGGCCGCCATACGAAGACCTGGCCTTCAAAATCGTCCGCAGAGAGTGGGACTTGTCGGACCGCCAGGGCTTCAAGTGCATCTTCGACCGCGGCATCTTGCACCTGCACTTCAACTTCAAGCTCGTTCGATACAGAAGATAATCAGCCGTAATTAATCCTTACTTTACAGCACACGCAGCACGCCCAGCAAGAACAGGTAGACCAAGAAGCAGACGAAAGCCAGGTGGTAGGCGTCGGTCTTGTCCTTTATCCTGAGCAGCTTCTTCAGCTTCTCGATGTTGTTGTTGATCAGCTGCTGCGCGTCTTGCTCTGAAAACTCGCTCGCTGGCTGGGGCTGTTCCGGCGCTGGCTGGGGCTGCTCCGGCGCTGGCTGGGGCTGCTCCGGCGCTGGCTGGGGCTGCTCCGAGGTGGTCGACTTTACAGTCGCCTCGAGGGTCTCGAACTTTTTGCGCAGGTCTTGGCGTGCACCTTCTTGAGGCCTGTTCCTGTCTTTTAGCTCGGCCTGGTCCTCTTCGTTGGTCTCCGCTGCTCGTCTCTGGGCTTCGAGGCGTCTGGCCTCCTCGGCTTCTCGGGCCTGCTGCTCGAGTGCTGCCTGCTGCTTCACCCTTTGTTCTGCTTGTTCTCTCTCTTCTCTTTCGAGCTGTTCTCGGGCAAGTCGCTGGGCAGTTTCGCGTTCCTGCTGCTCTCTCTGTTCTCGTTCGTGTCGTTCGCGTTCCTGCTGCTCTTTCTGCTCTCGTTCGTGTCGTTCGCGTTCCTGCTGCTCTTTCTGCTCTCGTTCGTGTCGTTCGCGTTCCTGCTGTTCTCGTCTGAGTCTCTGTTGTCTTTCGAGTTCTGCAGCTGCTTCTTGGTCTTGTCCAGCCTTCGCCTGCTCGAGGTCTCTCCTATCTCTTTCTTCTCTTTCTTGGTCTTCCCTGAGCTGTCTGTCTTGGGCTTCCTTTTCTGCTATTTCACGCTGGAGTCTTTCTTGAGCTTCTTTCTGTTCTCTTACTTCTTTTTCTCTCCTTTCATTTTCTTCTTTTTCTCGTTGGAGTCTTTCTTTCTCTTCTTGCTCTTGCTTTTCTCGAGCTTCTTTTTCTCTCTTTTCTTTTTCGAGTCGGTCTTTTTCTGCTTTTTGTTCTCGCTCAATCCTTTCTCTCTCTTGTTTTTCGATCAGTTCTTTCTGTTCCTTTTCTTTTTTGATTCTCGCAGCTTCTTGGTCTTTGAGGAGCTGTTCTCGGTCTCTCCTTTCTTTTTCTTCTTTTTCTCGCAGCAGCTGCTCTTCAACTTTTCTTCTTTCTTCTTCGGCCTTTTGGAGTTTGCTGGTCGAGTTGTCTTCTCCGACGATTTCCCAGCCGTCCATCTCTTTCGAGCCTTCCGTGGTGGGGGTCTGGAAGTCTGACTGTTTGGCTCTGCGCACTTCGATTTTTCCTGCTCCT
>JFJP01041434.1_pt1 | contig 19737 bp, 13 predicted proteins | sample 431651 | NCBI WGS metagenome assembly JFJP01 (sample SAMN02602958, study PRJNA72255) | Microbial mat metagenome, whole genome shotgun sequencing project. | biome: fresh water; feature: sink hole; material: water; isolation source: purple microbial (photo- and chemosynthetic) mats found in...
ACTCAAGGCAGTCAGTAAGTATCCGTGAAGGACACTTCCTTCTCTTCCCGGAAAACATAAAGCCTGACTTAAATGGTAATGACATAAATGCCAAAGACCATCTTGGAATATTATCGATACAATCAAGGCTGACTGGAAAAATAACCGGACCAGATCTGTTAAAAGCTAAAACCTCAGCCCTTGTTGAGGCTGATTTCTTTGGAAATGAAAATGCCAGCTTAGCTGATGTGAACGGATTAAGACTCAGGCATTCAATAATAAAACTAAACTGGAAAACAACAGAACTGCTTGTCGGACAATACTGGCATCCATTATTTATTCCAGAGTGCTTCCCTGATGTGGTATCATTCAATACAGGTGCACCATTTCAGCCATTTTCGAGAAACCCGCAGATCAGGTTAACGCAGAAAGTCAATAATTTAAAACTTATAGTTGCTGCTGCCAGTCAGAGAGACTTTTCAAGTAATGGTCCTGATGGAGCCAGCCCGAAATATCTGAGCAAATTTCTGATTGGTGCCGGAGCTGAATTTAAACAGCTTGTGCCAAGGTTATATTCTCAGGGTGATAAAAACCTTAAAGACGGAACAGATTCAATCTATTTTGCCGGCGATGAACATGTAACATCGTATGCACTGGCAATATATTCAAAGCTTAAACTTAAACCAGTAACTATCAGATCTTATGCAATATACGGAAGTAATATGTTCGATCAGGTGATGATTGGCGGTTATGCAGTTTCCTCATTGAATGCCGGTAACCAGATGAGCTACGAATATGCGCCTGTAAGGAATATGTCTGTCTGGAGTGAAATCTCAACAAATGGTAAAACTCAGGTTGGACTGTTTGCAGGCTATACAAAAAACCTTGGCACCGAAAATGATAATACAGGCGTATATTATAGTCGCGGATCGAACATCAATTATGTTTACAGAGTATCCCCCAGATTAGTTTTCAATCTGGAAAAACTGCGTATTTCAACTGAACTGGAATACACAACAGCACAGTATGGAAAAGCAAATACAAAAGGTGTTGTTAATTCAAATCTTACAACGGTGTCAAACCTGAGAGTACTGACAGCATTTTACTATTTCTTTTAACGAGAAACTGGATTATCAGTCTTTGAACATTATACTTTTAAACTTATTGAGGAGATCTTCTTCATCTTCATTGTTTCTTATCCCCTCAAATAGTATAACAAGCAGTTTGTCAATTGCTTTATCGCTGAATCCTGCTTCAATTGCAAACTTTCTGATAATTTTCTTTTCACCTTCAGTTATTTCATCATCCACAAGGATCATCCCGGCTGCATTGTAAAGATGCTCAAATTTATCCTGAAGACTATAAGGTGCATGATAATGATGCTTGCTTTCATCTTCAATCAGCTTATCGATCTCCGGATCGGTAAGTCCGAATCTTTTCCCTTCCTTATGAAGTATAGCTAATTCTTCCGGATCAATTTTACCATCGCTTTTAGAGACCTGAATGAGGTGTAAATAATGCTCTTTGTTTACCCTTTTCCCGTGGTGAGTTATAAAGTCAGAGAAATTCATATTTTTATATTTATTTAATAATCTGTTAATTAAATAACACTAAGTCTTATTGCTTCACAGTTCTAATTCAAGAACAAGTTACGAAATAAATTGTTTTTCTGAAAGGCATAAAAATCATTTTAAAACCCGTGGAATAAAACTTATGCAGAACTTGTCATATATTTAAACAGATAAATTCATTTAAAACAAACCGTAAAATGAAGAAATCCAAAAAGTCAGTATTTATTCTGGTATTAATGACTCTCTTATTATTACCCGGATACCTTTCCTCCCAATCGCTAAAGGAAAATCCTGCTCTTGATGCCAGGGTAAAAAAGTTCCTTGCTGAACATGCCGGACAATGGCGCGACCTCAATATTCCGACATCAGACGGACAGTTACTTTATGACCTGATAACTAAAGGGAATTATAAAAGTGCTCTTGAAATTGGCACATCAACAGGGCATTCAGGGATTTATATTGCCTGGGCCCTGGCCAAAACCGGAGGAAAACTTATAACAATAGAACTCGATGAAGGAAGACATAAAACTGCACTTGAGAATTTCAAACAGGCCGGTTTATCTGAATATATTGATGCCCGCAATGGAGATGCTCATGTTATTGTTAAAGAACTAAAGGGGCCTTTCGACTTTGTATTCAGCGATGCGGATAAGGACTGGTATAAAAACTATTTTATTGATCTTGATCCCAAACTGAAAACAGGAGGCTGCTTTACTTCGCACAACGTATACGACAGAAGTGCCGGCGGACGAGGAGGCAGAGGCGGTGGTTCTGGTCAGGATGTTTATCTCGAGTATGTAAAAAGCCTGAAAAACTATGAAACAACTGTTAACAGCACTGGCGGAGGGATGGCAATTAGTTACAAGAGAGCTGACAAATAATTCCTGATTATGCCGGAAGAAAATCTCCAGAGGAAGCTGGGACTCTTCCCTGCAACCAATATTGTGGTTGCCAACATGATTGGCGCCGGAATCTTTACTACATCAGGCTTGCTTATGGCGGGATTAAACGATCCCGTTCTAATGCTGGCGCTGTGGGTCGTGGGAGGCGTGATAGCACTTTGCGGAGCTCTGTCATACGGAGAACTTGGTGCAGCAATGCCTGGTGCCGGAGGGGAATATCTTTTTCTCTCGAGACTTTATAACCCCTTATTTGGATTTTTAAGCGGATGGGTTTCATTTATAGTTGGTTTTTCAGCACCAATAGCTGCGTCGGCTATGGGATTCAGCGAATATTTCTGCCGCGCTTTCCCTGCCATTCCGGAATGGCTTCAGATAAACGGGATAATGGAACCGGGATACACAAAAACCTCCATTTCAGTTGCAGTAATACTGATCTTCACTATGATTCATTACAGGGGCATGAAAACCGGAGCGTTGGTTCAGAATGTACTTACATTGCTAAAAGTGACACTCATTGTTTTCCTGTTGCTTGCCGGTTTCCTCTCCGGCAAAGGAGATCTCAATAATTTCAATTCGGTACCGGGTGTTACCTCCGGTATATCAGGATGGAAAACAATTGGACTTTCCCTGATGTGGATAATGTTTGCCTACAGCGGATGGAATGCCTCAACCTACCTTGGTGCAGAAATCAAAAATCCTCTGAAAACACTCCCAAGGTCACTAATGCTTGGCACCGGTATCGTAATTTTTCTCTACCTGGCCCTCAATGTTCTATATATATATGGTATAAAACCGGAAGAGATGAAAGGAGTAATTTCAGTGGGAGGACTGGCAATGGGCAACCTCTTTGGTCCTGCTGCCGATACTCTGTTTTCACTTTTGATTGCTTTTGCCCTCTTCTCCTCACTCAGTGCCTTTATCATTATCGGACCAAGGGTTTATTATTCGATGGCCAGAGACGGATTGTTTTTCAAGTCTGTAGGTAAAATTCATCCGAAATTCCAGGTGCCCTCAAATTCAATTATCCTTCAGGCAGTTATAGCAGTTATACTGACTCTTTCAGGAACATTTGAACAGGTGCTTACATATATGGGGTTTGCGCTGGGAATATTCCCAATCCTGACTGTTACAGGCGTCTTCCTGCAAAGAAGAAACAATCCGGGTGCCCTTAAACTACCCGGGTTCCCAATCGTACAGATAATCTACATCGCAGCAGGAGTAATGATACTTATTCTTTCATTTCTCGAAAGGCCAGCTGAATCATCTATTGCCACACTTACAGTGATAGCTGGGATACCAGCTTATTATCTATTCAAAAAAAATAAGGAAAAAGTTATTTAAGCACCCTGAGAGATCAATGAACAATCATATTTGTCATTTGTTTTATAAGTAAGCAAATAATATTAATATATTTGCCTGTTGTGAAAAAGAGAAAATTCATATTATCTGCTTTATCAGTAGTGCTTGGTTTCTTTCTTCTCCTCGGAAGTACAGGGCTCACAATTATTATTCACCAGTGCGAATCGTGTAAAGATTTTTCAGTGCATGCCGGAATATATCTTTCTCCTTCAGTTCCGGAAGATAATTGTTGTGAGAGCGCCATCAACCATTGCTCGTCCCATTCCGATAACTCAGATGAAATAGCCTGCTGTCATTTCACAGTAGAGAAACTAAAAGTCACTAGTTACACAGCATCAGCGGCATTAACAGTACTGGCTCCGGCTAATGTTACTCCTGTTCTTTATATCCCTGATGTTTATTCAATAATTAATCGTCCGGCAAAACCCGTATTTTACTACAATAAACACGGGGCACGCGATACAATTACATATTACAGCCAGTTCCTGGCCTGATTTTCTATCCTGTTTTAATATTGCGATTAAGTGTAGCATATACACTTATTATTTCTATTTAATATCGTACAGGATGAAAACAATCTATTATATTTTATTTTTGGTGCTGTTGTTTATACCGGAAGTCCTCACGGCCCAAAAAAAACTTGAAGGTAAAATAGGCGATGCCACCGACAGGGAAGATACCGGACTGGCAGGAGCCAATCTGGTATGGGCCGGAACAACAACAGGAACCTCTGCCAATGCTGCCGGTTATTTCATATTAAAAAGAGTCAGGGATGTCAACAAACTGGTTATCAGCTTTGTTGGTTATAAAACCGACACAATTGATGTTGATCCGGACGAAACCTATATAACACATAAGTTAAATCCTCAGAATCTGACTGACGATGTTGTTGTATTCGGAAAATCATCAGGCACCTATATCAACCGTATTGACCCGGTGCTTACCGTAAACATTACAGGTGCGGAATTATGCAAAGCTGCATGCTGCAATCTTTCAGAGAGTTTTGAGACAAACGCCTCTGTTGATGTGAACTATTCTGATGCCTCAACAGGCGCTAAACAGATCCAGCTGCTCGGATTAGCAGGCAGCTATACACAGATCCTGGCTGAGAATATTCCGGTTGTGTATGGGCTCTCCTCGGCATACGGACTCAATTACATACCCGGACCGTGGATGGAGTCAATTCAGATTTCGAAAGGGACATCATCGGTAAGAAACGGTTATGAATCGATGGCAGGTCAGATAAATGTTGAGTACAAAAAACCCTCAACAAGTGAAATAGTATATGTGAACGGTTTTATAAGTAACGCAGGCCGACAGGAGATGAATGCCAACGCCTCTGTGATCCTGAACAGGAATCTCAGCACAATGCTGCTTGTACACTCGGAGTTGCAAAATGGCGCAAAGGACCACAATCATGATGGGTTCAGAGACGAACCTGATATTAAACAGTATAACCTTTTCAACCGCTGGGATTATATAAATGAGAATTTCACTTTCCGTGCAGGTATAAAATACCTCGAAGAAGAGCGTATCGGCGGACAATTCGCCTATAAGGCAGGCAGTTCAGATACATGGAATGATGGATTTGGAATTAAGATCGGGACTAAAAGAGTTGAAGGTTTTACCAAAACCGGGATAGTTTTTCCCGAAAAGAAGAATATGAGCATCGGATGGATTCAGAACATTGCCTATCATCATCAAAACTCCTGGTTCGGTTACAACCGGTATGACGGAACCCAGAATACCTACTTTTCAAGTCTGTTGTATCAGTGGTTACCGGGACAGGGAAAACATACTTTTGACGGAGGGTTCAGTTTCAAATACGATAATTATAATGAAACCCTCAATGTGCTTGATATCAGCAGAAAGGAATCTGTTCCGGGCATCTTTGCCCAATACACTTATTCCGATTCAGCCAAAATAACTGCCGTTGCAGGAATACGTACCGACTTTCATAATCTCTACGGCACTCTTGTCACTCCCCGTCTTCATTTAAGATATTCTGTCACACCCGAAATCACGCTTAGAGGATCAGCCGGAAAAGGATTCAGGGCCGGAAATGTCCTGGCCGAAAATACTTTTCTGCTTGCCAGCAGCAGGGAGATCTTTATTGCCTCCGATCTGAAAATTGAAGAAGCCTGGAATTCAGGAATCAGCATTACTGGAAATATTCCTGTCTCTTCCAGGATACTTAAACTTTCGGCAGAGTTTTTTCACACTGATTTTATTAATCAGATTATTACCGATCTCGATTCAGATGTTAACAGGGTTAGTTTCTATAATTTATCGGGACGTTCCTATTCAAATATTCTCCAGGTTGAAGTCTCCACCCAAATATTTGATGGGTTTGATCTGCTTGCGGCATGGAGATGGAATGATGTAAAAATGACAATTGATGGTACTCTTATGGAGAAACCTTTAACCAGCAGATATAAAGGATTGCTGACTGCAAGCTGGCTTACCCGCCTCAGAAAATGGCAGTATGACTACACTCTGCAGTTAAACGGACCCGGCAGAATACCTTCAACTGAAGGAAACCCAGAAGCATACTTAAGAAGTAATGAATTTGATTCATATGTTGTTATGAATGCACAGATTTCAAGATACTTTAAAAAATTCCAGTTTTATGCAGGTGCTGAAAACCTGACAGGTTTCATGCAGACAAACCCTATTATTGGTGCTGATGACCCATTTGGTGATTTTTTTGATTCAAGCCTTATCTGGGGCCCTGTTCATGGAAGAAAAATATACGCAGGATTCAGATTTATTTTAGACAGAAAATTATGACAACTAATATGTTAAACCTTAAAAATTTATATTATGAAAACTATTAAAAATCTATTGATCGGACTTATGCTGATCGCATTTCCAGTTCTTCTTACAGCACAGGAGAAACAAAAAAACACAGAGACTGTAAAATACAAGACATCAATTGACTGCGCTGCATGTGTTAATACTATTATGACAAATCTGCCGCAGGAGAAAGGGATAAAAGATGTTAAGTGTGATCTTAAAACAAAAGAGGTTACAGTTACATATCAGAAGGATAAAAATAATCCTGATGAGATTAAAAAATCTCTTGAAAAACTCGGCTATACAGCAAAGGTAGTTACTGCGGAGAATATAGACAAAAAGGAGAAATAAGAACTCACCTCGGTATCCCCGCAAGATCCCTTATTACTACTGATGCACAGGCTATTCCGAATGAAGCCGGCATATAAGAAATTGTTCCGACCACCGATGCTTTATTAAGCTCACCCGGAGTCGGAACAACTTTTTTCTTATCTATAGGTTCAGTAGAATATACTGCAGTGAAACCCTCGCGGACTCCAAGGCGGTGGAGTCTTTTTCTTAAGATCCGTGCCAGGGTACAATCTGTGGTTTCAGATATATCAGAAACTGCAATCCGTGTAGGATCATATTTGCCCCCTGCACCCATTGAGCTGACCAGAGGCATTTTTTTATTCAAAGTGTGGTATATCAGAAAAATCTTAGGCGACAGAGTATCAATTGCATCAACTACATAATCAAATCCCATATCAAGTACTTCGATCATACGGTCATCTTTCAGATACTCCTGAATTATTGTAAGATTAATATCAGGATTTATGTCTTTTAGTCGCTGACCCATCACGCTGGCCTTTGGCAATCCCTCTGTACTTTTCAGAGCAGGCAATTGCCTGTTCCTGTTTGTGGGATGAACGGCATCACCATCAACAATAGTCATCGATCCAACCCCTGCCCTGCATATCATTTCGGCAGCGTATGCTCCTACACCACCAAGCCCGACTACAAGGACATTGGCAGTTTTCAGTTTTTCCAAACCCTCATTACCCAGTATCAACTCCGTACGTTTAAGCCAGTCGGTCATTTAGATTAATAATTAATAAAATTACCACGGAGACACTGAGAGCACGAAGAAACACAGAGCACAATCTCCGTGCCTTCTCTGTGATCTCCGTGTCTCTGTGGTTACAGTTTCAGGGCGAAAAATTCATTAAAATTTTCAAAAATCATCGATTTCAAATCTGTAATATTCATCTTAAGATCTTCTGCTACCTTATTATATATATCCATGATGTCTACATCTGAACCATCAGTTTCCAGGAACAACCTGTCACGGGGGATAAACCTTATCAGTTCTGCTGATTCAGGGATCAAAGCGAAACTATACCATATGGAAAGATACATTCCTCTTGAAAGAAGTTGTGATGCCAGTTCTTTTTTTCCATGAAAACCATGAATCAACCATGGAGTTGAAGGCTTTAATTTTTTATGTGAAGCAATTAATTCATCCCAGGCCTTAACACAATGAATAACCAGTGGCTTATTGAATTCCTCTGCTATTTCCACCTGAGCCTCAAATGTACTGATCTGCAGTTTCATTTCCGGACCTTTGATCTTATCGAAACCGGCTTCACCAATCGCTGAAAGCAACGGATCTCCTGCAATATCTCTGACTGATTTGATCAGAAGGCTATGATTATTTTCATTCAGAAACCAGGGGTGAATGCCAAATGACCAGGCAACTCCTTTATCAGAAGGCATTACTACTTCATGTGCCATCAGGTTTTCAACAGTGAATACCCCAATGGCAGGCGTATCTCCATGCGAATGGATATTTATATAGTCTCCCGGAACAGGAAAGTTCATTTTATTATTTCCTTATAACTGAAACTCCCTTATCAATTCGCTTAAGAGTCTCCTCTCTCCCTATCCAGCTTATTATATCAAACATATGAGGACCTCTCGAAGCGCCAACAATAACAAGTCTGAAAGCATTCATTATTGCACCCGTATTGTAGCCTTTCGCTTCAATCCAGGCTTTTATTGCAGGTTCAAGATATTCAGCCGAGAAATTTTCAGTTTTTTCGAGTTCGGCTCTCAGTTCCATCAGCTGGGCAGCGGAGTTTTCATTCCATCTTTTCTTAATCACTTCCTGATCGTATTCCTCCGGTGCCTTAAAGAAGAAGTCAGTCTGGTACCAGATATCCTTAACAAAACTTACTCTCTCCTTCACCATTCCGACAAGCACTTCCAGGTCAACAATATCGTATTGATAGCCCTGAGCCCTCAGGAATTCCCTGAATTCAAGTGCAAGCTGATTGTTTGGTCTGGCCTGCAGGTACTGATGGTTAAACCATTTTGCCTTTTCCGGATCAAATTTTGAACCTGATTTTCCGACTCTTTCAATCGTAAAAGAATCTATTAATTCCTCCATCGAAAATATCTCCTGTTCTGTTCCGGGGTTCCATCCAAGAAGGGCAATCATATTTACAAAAGCATCGGGATAGTAACCAGTTTCCCGGTAGCCTTTAGCTGTTTCGCCATAAGGCCAGAAAAGAGGAAATACCGGGAATCCCATCTTATCTCCGTCACGTTTGCTTAGCTTCCCTTTTCCATCGGGTTTAAGTAAGAGGGGAAGGTGCGCGAACAAAGGAGGATTCCAGCCAAAAGAACGATAAAGCATTATATGAAGCGGCAGTGATGGCAGCCATTCTTCTCCCCTTATTACATGGCTTATCTTCATCAGATGATCATCAACAAAATGTGCGAGATGATAAGTGGGCATACCGTCAGACTTGAACAGTACCTTGTCGTCGAGAGTACTTGTATTCACAACAATATGTCCCCTGATAATATCCTCGAAATGAATCTCTTCATTATCCGGCATCTTATACCTGATTACAAATGGCTCACCTTTTTCAAGTTTTGCTTTCCATTCACTTTCATTCAGCGACAGTGAATTGGAAAGCACATTCCGGTTGGATGCGTTATATATAAAGGTATTACCTGCTTTTTCAGCCTCTTTCCTCATCGATTCCAGTTCCTCAGCTGTATCGAAGGCATAATAGGCATCGCCTTTATTAATCAGTGAATCAGCATATTCCCTGTAAATAGCTTTTCTGTCGCTCTGACGATATGGCCCGAAAGGACCACCTTCTTTTATTCCTTCATCAACAATAATACCGCACCATTTAAGTGATTCCATAATATATTCCTCGGCTCCTTCAACAAAGCGGGTCTGATCGGTATCTTCTATCCTTAGAATAAAGGTTCCTCCGTTCTTTTTTGCAAAAAGGTAGTTGTAAAGGGCTGTCCGTACACCTCCGATGTGAAGAGGCCCTGTGGGACTGGGTGCAAATCGTACTCTGACTTGTGACATAGAATTTTAACTATTTTAAAATATTTGCAAAGATAGGCAAAGCCCTTTATATAAATACTATTGCAAAAATCAGGTTTTGTGCCATGGAAATGTATTAATTTAGCAGACCCCCTTCCCAACCTTCCCCCAGGGGGTATTATCATAAATATCAGACCTTTATGAAAACAATGAAAGCCCTTGTTAAAGCCAGACCTGAAAAAGGATTGTGGATGCAGGAAGTTCCTATACCGGAACCAGGATTGAACGATGTTATTATCAAGATTAAAAAATCAGCTATCTGCGGAACAGATCTGCATATTTATATGTGGGATGCCTGGTCGCAGAAAACAATCAAAACCCCAATGACTATTGGTCATGAGTATATGGGGTATATCGAAAAAGTAGGTGCCGGGGTAAGAAACCTGAAGGTTGGCGACAGAGTAACCGGGGAGGGCCATCTGGCTTGCGGCCATTGCCGTAACTGCCGCCGCAGCAAAGAACATGTTTGTGAAAATACGGTTGGTATAGGTGTTCATCTCGATGGATCATTTGCTGAATACCTGAAGCTGCCTGCCTCAAATGTTATTCCTCTCGACAGCAGAATTCCCGATGAATGGGCCGCGATAATGGACCCTTTCGGAAATGCTACTCATACGGCTCTCTCCTTCCCCCTTCTCGGAGAAGATGTTTTAATAACCGGTTCGGGCCTTATCGGCAGTATGGCTGTGGCAATTGCGAAGTTTTCAGGCGCCAGATTCATTGTAGCCAGCGACCTTAGCGATTACCGGTTGGATATTGCAAAGAAAATGGGTGCAACACTTACAGTCAATCCATCGAAGGGCGAAAAAATATCAGATGCTGTTAAAAAACTGGGAATGAGAGGATTTGACATAGGTCTTGAAATGTCTGGTTCGCCAAAAGCATTCGTGGAGATGATCAATAATATGTATAACGGATCGAGCATTTCTCTTCTCGGAATACTTCCATCAAATTTTGAGGTTCCATGGAGCGATATTATTTTCAAAGCGATCACACTTAAAGGAATATATGGCCGCGAAATGTGGGAAACATGGTATAAAATGGAACAGATGATCATCGGTGGAATAGACCTTACACCGGTCATAACGCATCGTTTTCCGATCGACGACTTCCAGAAGGGTTTCGATGCAATGGAAAAAGGAGATTGCGGTAAAGTAATCCTCAACTGGGACTAAGAATAAACCTTGGTGTTCCTTTGTGCCTTGGCGCCTTGGTGGCCAAAAAAAATGCCACCAAGACACTAAGACACCAAGTGGCACCAAAAAATTATCAAACTAATATGTACAAAAACTATAAAGAACACCTCGACAAGACTCTGAATGATATCAGAGAAGCTGGATTATATAAGAACGAAAGGATTATTATTTCACCCCAGGGTGCTGAAATTGAACTAAATACAGGACAAAAAGTACTTAATTTCTGTGCCAATAATTATCTGGGATTATCTAATGATGCATCCCTCAGAGAGGCTGCAAAGAGTGCTCTCGATGATCATGGTTATGGAATGTCGTCAGTTAGGTTTATATGCGGTACAACGGACCTGCATAAGGAGCTGGAAAAAAAGATCGCAGAGTTCTTTCATACAGAGGATACAATTCTATATGCCGCTTGTTTCGATGCCAACGGAGGAGTGTTTGAACCACTTCTCAATGAAGAAGATGCTATAATATCTGATGCATTAAATCATGCATCAATCATCGATGGTGTCCGCCTCTGCAAAGCTGTCCGCTACAGGTACGAGAATGCAGATATGGCTGATCTTGAAAAACAGCTTCAACTGGCTCAGGCACAGCGTTTCAGACTGATTGTGACAGATGGTGTTTTCTCAATGGATGGTAATGTTGCTCCTCTTGATAAGATAGTAGCACTGGCAGATAAATACAACGCTATGGTGATGGTTGATGAATCACATTCAGCCGGTGTAGTGGGGAGAACAGGAAGGGGTGTTACAGAACTTTATAATATTACCGGCAAAGTAGAGATAATTACCGGAACACTTGGTAAAGCCTTTGGAGGTGCTATTGGAGGATTCACAACGGGTAAAAAAGAGATAATTGATATTCTGCGTCAGCGATCACGTCCGTATCTATTCTCCAATTCAATCCCCCCGATGGTTGCCGCCGCCGGAATCAGGATGGTTGATATGATGACCGAAACGAATGTATTGCAGGACAAGCTTCACTGGAACTCAGACTATTTTATTGCAGGCATGAAGAAGCTGGGCTTCGATATCAAGCCAACCAAATCGGCTATCTGTGCAGTTATGCTTTACGATGCAAAACTTTCTCAGGAATTTGCCGCCAAACTTCTGAATGAAGGAATCTATGTTATTGGGTTTTATTATCCTGTGGTTCCGAAAGGACAGGCAAGAATCAGGGTTCAGCTCTCTGCAGGTCACGAGAAAAAGCATCTTGATAAGGCTATGACAGCTTTTGAAAAAGTCGGAAAAGAACTAGGCGTCTTAAAGTAAAAAATCTGCGTCAATAAAACCAAATCAAAATTAAAATGAATAAGTATCTTTTTCCGGTGTATCGTGTCTTGGTCCCTAAACCTTTGCGAACAATGATCCTGAAAAAAACTCTCAGGAAAAAGATTCTTAATCACTTCTCTTCTCTTCCTGGCAATGAAGTGAATGAAGAACACCATGAAGTCCTTAAGTTCCTTGAAAATAATGAATTGAGGATTTTTCCATACCCATTTAACGATAATTATTCAGCTGATTCAATTGAGGTGTTTCTTGATGCTGAAAAAGGACTAAGGTATGTGATGCAGGAAGGGAAACGTCTGTATTTTAAAAGAAGATGGAACGAAGCCCGTATCAAAAGAGCCTATTCTGATCTTCTGAGGGAACAGGATCCGGATAGTCCGCACAGGTACCTCACCGACACATTTACAATTGGCAGTAACGATGTGCTGGCTGATATCGGGGCTGCTGAAGCCAATTTTTCACTTGCTGTAATTGAAAAAGTGAAGAAGGTCTATCTCTTTGAATATGACAGGGAATGGGCTGAAGCCTTAAATGCCACTTTCGCTCCCTGGAAAGAAAAAGTTGTCATAATAAATAAATATGTATCAGACCGGGATGATGATTCTCATGTAAGATTTGATACATTCTATAATGAGCACAAGGATATTACCTTCCTAAAAATTGATGTTGACGGAGCAGAATCGATAGTACTGGATAGCTGTGATAAGATATTCAGGTCGACGGCTCCATTTAAAGTTGCACTCTGCACTTATCATAAGAACAATGATGAAAAGGATTTCACTTTGTTACTTAAGAATAATGGATTTACAGTTACCCCTTCTAAGGGATATATGATTCATTATTATGATAAAAAAATGAAAGCCCCCTATCTTAGAAGAGGGTTAATCAGGGCTATAAAACAGATTTAACCACAAAGCACACAAAGGATACTCAAAGTGCACAAAGGGAAACATTGTATTTCATTCCTTTGAGACCTTTGTGTAAATCCTTAGTGACCTTTGTGGTTAATGGATTTCAAAATCATCCGCATTTTGAAGAACCGCAATCTTTGCAGATCAGGCATCCTTCTTCGTAAACAAGGTTTTCAGATCCGCATTCCCCGCACTTGCCTTTTGCCTTGGTTCCGTTTGGAATATATTTCTTCAATGCCCTCTCAACACCATTCTTCCAGTTGTTTATTGACTCACTGTTTGCGTAATTCCAGAATTCAGGATTGAAGGTATGTGACAGGCCGCCCATTGTCTTTTTATAACCATACTTGTCGGTATACTGGAAGTCATATCTGGTATTCCCTTCCTCGTCGGCGACTTTCATAATTTTCCCCTTCACAATGCTTTTCGGAATCGGGAAAATCTCTTCATCAGCCATACCTGTGAAGATCTCATAAGGCTTGCTCTCTTTAAGTCCGACGAATGCAACCCATTTCTCTTCATTTATATTGAATCTGATCACATCACAGTCGAGAACTTTTGGACGTTTTGGTCTTTCCGGGCGTATATCAGCTTTCCCGGCGATAAGGACTCCGCTTCTTGATCCGTCGCGGTACACAGTGGCTCCTTTGCAGCCCGATTTCCAGGCTGTAAGATATAGCTCACTTACAAGTTCTTCTTTAGCTTCAGCCGGGAGGTTAATTGTCACACTGATTGAATGATCGACCCATTTCTGAATTGCTCCCTGCATCTTAACCTTGGCTATCCAGTCAACATCGTTGGCTGTTGCTTTATAGTAAGGTGATTTTGCTATTATTGCCTCAATTTCCTCATCGCCCATTCTTGTTACCTCGTCAGTATCATATCCGTTCAGCCTGAGCCATTCAACAAATTTATGGTGGAAAACAATGAATTCTTCCCATGAATCACCTACTTCGTCTTTGAAGGTAACCTTCACGTCCTTATCATTCGGATTGACTTTTCTTCTCCTCTTGTAGAAAACTGAAAATATAGGTTCAATTCCGGAAGTGGTTTGTGTCATAAGACTTGTAGTTCCGGTAGGAGCGATTGTAAGAAGTGCAATATTTCTGCGACCGAACTTCACCATGTTATTATACATAACAGGATCAGCCTCTTTCATTCTTAAGATGAATGGGTTATTCTTTTCACGCTCTGCATCATAGATGGCAAACGGACCTCTCTCTTTTGCGAGGTATGTTGATGATTTGTAAGCTTCAAGGGCAAGAGTCTTATGCACATCGACTGAAAATGTCGTTGCCTCATCGCTGCCATATCTCAAACCAAGAGCTGCAAGCATGTCGCCTTCTGCGGTTATACCAATACCTGTTCTTCTTCCTTCGTTTGCCTTTGTCCTGATATTTGTCCAGAGATTTCTCTCTACATGTTTAAGTTCATCTATTTCAGGGTCAGCGTCAATTTTTGCAAGAATAGCATCGATCTTCTCGAGTTCAAGATCAATAATATCATCCATCATTCGCTGGGCAAGTCCGACATGTTCTTTATAGAGCTCGGTGTCAAACTCAGCTTCCTTTGTAAATGGTTTATTTACATAGCTGAAGAGATTAATTGCAAGAAGCCTGCAACTGTCGTAAGGGCATAATGGAATCTCACCACAAGGATTTGTTGATACTGTAGCATAGCCAAGATCGCCGTAGCAGTCAGGAACACTCTCTTTAATTATGGTATCCCAGAAAAGTACTCCGGGTTCTGCTGATTTCCAGGCATTATGAATAATCTTTGACCACAGCTGAACTGCGTCAATGTCTTTCGCGAACTTTGGATTATCAGAATTTATCGGGTATTGCTGTCTGAATAATGTTTTATCCTCAACGGCTTTCATGAAGTCGTCGGTGAGCTTAACCGAGACATTTGCTCCTGTTACTTTTCCGCTTTCAAGTTTTGCATCAATAAACTTACCGGAGTCGGGATGTTTTATTGATATTGAAAGCATTAGAGCTCCCCTTCTTCCATCCTGGGCAACTTCACGTGTTGAATTGGAGTATCTCTCCATAAACGGAACAACACCTGTAGATGTAAGTGCGCTGTTAAGCACAGGTGTACCTTTTGGTCTGATATGCGACAGATCGTGGCCTACACCTCCCCGACGTTTCATCAGTTGAACCTGTTCCTGATCGATCTTCATGATACCGCCATATGAGTCTGAAGATCCGTCGTTACCAATAACGAAACAATTTGATAATGAAGCTATCTGGTAGTCATTCCCGATGCCGGTCATTGGTCCGCCCTGCGGAACAATGTATTTGAAGTCCTTCAAAACACTATATATCAATTCTTCTGAGAGCGGATTTTTATATTTCAGTTCCACTCTGTGAATCTCACGGGCCAGCCTGCGGTGCATGTCATCGGGTGTCTTTTCGAAAAGGTTACCGAATGAATCTTTTAAGGCATACTTATTTGCCCATACTCTTGCAGCAAGTTCATCACCCTTGAAATACTGAATACTTGCATCAACTGCCTCCTCATGTGAATAAACAGGTTTGTCAGTATCTTTTGCTTTACCTGTTTTTCCCATAGCTGGTACTTTTTGTTCCTTCGTTGCCTTTTCAGTTGCAATAGCTGGTTCCTGGACAAATAATTCTTCCATAGTTTTTTGTTATTCTCTGATTTTGTTGAGATTATACGACCACCGGTTTCCCAGGCGGATAATTGCTAAATTAAACAAGCCATCTTCTCAATGCAATAGTAATTTTTTAAGTTTATTAACATTTGATAACATAGTTATTAACTATTTGATAACTATCTCATATTGTGCAAATTATGCGGTTTTGCGTAAAAACATAAACAAATAAAGTTCAAAGATGTTCATGTATTTACAGAAGAAAAAAATGGAATTATTTGATAGTTAACGACACAGGCAAACAGGGGTTGGATTGTTAAATAATTCACAATCTAAAAAAAAGGGCTGTCAGAAATCTGACAGCCCCTGATTTTAAGATAATATAATTCTAGTTGAAAATATAACGTACTCCAAACTGCATAGAATAAGTTGATGCATAACTGACATTATTTCTGAATGTCTTGGTAAGCATTGTATTATTATAAGGATTGAGTCTGAAAGTTGGTGTTACAGTACCGCCCGGAACAATGCTTGAAACATTAGTCTGAGTAAGGATATTACCCTGATTATATGATTGAGCTATACCCCATTTATTATTAAGAAGGTTAGTAAAGTTCAGTATATCAAGACTCAACTGAATAGTATTGCGTTTCCCGGCTACATTTACAAAGAAGTCCTGGGTGATTTTAACATCAATACGATTTCTCCATGGCATTATAGCGCCATTGCGTTCTGCATACATACCTTTTCTTGAGGACAGATACTTATCCTGGTTGATATAATTAAATAATGCATCCATCTGTGCATCTGCAGTCCACACAAAACCATTAACAGTCTGATTTACAAGTATAATGTCAGAATTGTCTTTCGGTACATAAATCAGATTGTTTGAGCCTGCACCGTCGCGGACAATATTACTAGAATAAACATATGAGAATCTTCCTGAAGAGCCACCCTCATAGAAGAGTGAGACAGATGATCCAAGGAATTTAAGATACTCAACCCTGTAAGATATTGCTGTGATAATCTTATCAGGTGTTATATAATTTGCATAGCTGAGTTCAGGACTGTTTGCACCATTGACGTTTGGATTGCCATTCCATGCTGAAGCTGCCTGGTCTCCACTTCCGTCAACAAGGTTTTTGGCTTCACTATGAGTATAAGCGACCATAGCTGAAAATCCGTTATTGAAAGCTTTTTCAAGTTTTGCAGTACCCGACCAGTAATAGCCTCCTTTTCTGTTTTCAAGGACAATCGGAGATACTCCGGAAGAACCAGTTGGAGAGATAACCCCGTTAGTATGTAACTGATAGTATCTGTCAACTGCAGCGTTTGGATAAATAAGACGATTATCAGAATATCCGCTGACATTAATATTGGAAGGATCCTCAAGGCCTTCATTTACGAAGAATGCTGTATTTATGTCTTTATTAAAAATACCTTCTACTGTAGCTTTCAATCCCCAGGGAAGTTTTGCATCAAAAGCCATACTGCTTTTCCACGACTGAGGCATTTTAAAGTCTTTATCAATAATTGTAAAGGTTCCCGGAACGATTGTTCCGGCTACAGGTTGCGGACTTGGGTAATAAGCAGAAATATCAGGATTGAATGCTCCGGGGACTCCTGTACCAACACCTGCAGAATATGTCTGAGTAGTCTGTAACATACCGGCATCTCCTGCCTGACCAACGATCCAAACAAAAGGAACACGTCCTGTAAAAATACCTGTTCCTCCGCGTAATACCATTGAACGGTCTTCTTTCAGGTTATAGTTGAACCCTATTCTAGGAGAAACCATAATTTTCGAAGAAGGAAGAGTTGAGGTGCTGTAAGTGTTACCACCAAAATCAAGACCTCCAACGATTGGATGTTCAGCAAGTGCATCAGGATATGAAGGCATGTCGAGACGAAGACCTGCTACAACTTTCAGTTTGGAGTTAACTACTATCTCATCCTGTCCATAAGCTGAGAACTGACTGTATTTGAATGTAGGAAATGCCTGAGCATATCCGGGGGTATTAGAGAAAGTGATACCATAATTCTTTGGAAGTACTCCGCTTGTAAAATCTGACCATGAATTAAATACATAAAAACCTGTACCAAACCTCATGAATCCGTTTTTGGTATTATCTCCTTCGTACTGCAAACCTGCGGTAAAGTTATGTATCCCCATCGACCAGGTTATATCATCATTAATTGTTATTGTAGTAACCTCCCGAAGGTTACCATATGAGAATAATTCGGTACCAAATGATACATACGGACGACCGGCATTAAGAATATCAACGAATGGGAATGTTTTACCTTCTGTGCTGCGGGGCTCATCCTGGAATGAATATGTTGCACGAAGTGTATTCATAAATTTGCCACCTCCTAATGAAGAGTTTAATTCAGCAGAAAGGGAGCTGAAGTTTCTCTCCTGATAGTATCCGGAGTTTCTGTACCACATTGCATCCATACTCTGTCTGTTTCCTGTATAAAGTGACCCGAATGGTGAATATGAGGTACTGGGGCTCGACGGATCTTTACTTGCCATGTAGCTGTATCGGATGTTGAACTTGTGATTCTTGTTAATGTTCCAGTCGATCCTGGTAAGGAATTTCATCCCCGGACTCTCAAATGAATAACCCTGATATGGACCTGTTTCATAACCATATGTACTTCTCAGGTATTCACTCATCATATCCATATCGGCAGCGGTTGGACGGGCTATGGTTTTCCCGTTAGCCGGAGCCTCTGGTGTTGCAGCAAGTCGCGGTGGCCCCGGAACAGTAGTTTTTTCTTTTTCGAAGTTGATGAAGAAGAAGAGTTTGTTCTTAATGATTGGTCCGCCAAGTCTTAGTCCCATCATATTATAATCCGATGGTGTTCGGGTGAATTTCTCGCCGTCAACAAAATTACCTTTATAAGTTTCATTCTGCATGTAGTTATAAACAGAACCTGAGAATTCGTTGCTTCCTGAACGGGTAACTGCGTTAACAGAGGCCCCTATAAAGCCACTCTGGCGAACATCATAAGGTGTTATATTAACAGATATCTGATCAAGGGCATCAAGAGAAATCGGCGAGCCATTACCCGGAAGGTTGGTTCCGATACCGAATGCATTGTTAAACTGGGCACCATCTACAGTTATGAAATTCTGGCGATAGTTTCCGCCACCGATCTGGTTTCCGTTTGCCTGTGGAGTAAGACGGGTAAGGTCATTTATACTTCTGCTGATTGTAGGCATTGAAGTCAGCTGACGATTACTGATATTGATTGATGAGCCATTCTTTTCTGAATTAAATACAGGAGCCTTTGCGCCAACAACAACAACTTCACTAAGCTGTGTACTTGATTCTTCAAGTCCTGTATTCAATACAAACGATTCACCCAACAATAATGAGATGTCATTAATTGTCTTTTTTGAATAGCCGATAAACGAAACCTCAATTGTGTAAGGTCCTCCCGGACGCATACCCTGGATTGAGAAAAAGCCTTCGCCATTGGCAAGAGCTCCGTACTGAGATCCTGATGGAACATGAATAGCAAGAACAGTTGCTCCGGCAAGCGCTTTGCCCGCGGGATCAACTATTTTACCATTAATTCCGGATGTAGTTGATGCCTGCCCGAACAACATAACTGAGATGCACAGGAAGATCAACATTGTAAACATTCGCTTGAAATGATTCATCATAAGATTAGGATTAAGGATTAATAATTCTTCGACAAGGTTATCGTAAT
>JFJP01001941.1_pt1 | contig 19736 bp, 23 predicted proteins | sample 431651 | NCBI WGS metagenome assembly JFJP01 (sample SAMN02602958, study PRJNA72255) | Microbial mat metagenome, whole genome shotgun sequencing project. | biome: fresh water; feature: sink hole; material: water; isolation source: purple microbial (photo- and chemosynthetic) mats found in...
TATCTAGCCCACGGGACTGTTTTCACAGCCCCATCGTCCCCGACCTCACCTGATCCTTTCCACAGAATTCGCTTCTGTCGATTCGGCTTCGCGGCATTCGGTTGGCGCCGATGTTTCGCGAGAATCGACGCGGTCGAAAATTGTCGGCCCGAGCGTTTCTGTTTTCGTCCCCCGACGGGACGTGTTGTCCTTTGCTCGCCCATCGAAAGGGGCGGCAGGGACAGGTATCGAAAGGATTTACATGAGTTTCTCTGAACTGGGCCTGAACCCCATCGTTTTGAAGTGTCTGGAAACCACCGGCTACACCGTGCCGACGCAAGTGCAGAGGGACGCTGTGCCTGCCGCGCTGGCCGGTTCCGACCTGCTGGTCTCCAGCCACACCGGCAGCGGCAAGACCGCCGCCTTCCTGTTGCCCAGCCTGCACAAGTTGGCCGAACCTTCACTGCTGCCTGGTGTTGGCCCGCGTTTGTTGGTGTTGTGCCCGACCCGCGAACTGGCCTTGCAAGTACAAAAACAGGCTGCCATCTACGGTGCCGGCATCAAGAAATTGCGCACCGTCTGTCTGGTCGGTGGCGCGCCGTTCGGCCCGCAGTTTCAGGCCATGCGCTATAACCCGGAAGTGATGATCGCCACCCCCGGCCGTCTGATCGACCACATCGAACGTGGCCGCATCGACTTCTCGCGTCTGGAAGTGCTGGTTCTCGACGAAGCCGATCGCATGCTGGACATGGGCTTCATCGAAGACATCGAGCACATTGTGTCGAAGACCCCGGAGTCGCGTCAGACTCTGCTGTTCTCCGCCACGCTGGACGGCATGGTGGGCAAGTTGGCGATGAACATGACCAAGTCGCCCAAGCGCATCGAAGTGGCGACCAAGGAAGAGCACAAAGCCAATATCGACCAGCGTCTGCTGTTTACCGACGACGTCGGGCGACCAAAATGAGTGCCGACGATCTGGCGGAAAGTCTGCTGGAGCAAGGTTTCTCCGCCGCCGCGCTGCATGGCGACATGCCGCAACACAAGCGCAATCGTACTTTGCAGCGTTTGCGTGATGGCCAGATCAAACTGCTGGTGGCGACCGACGTCGCCGCGCGCGGTATCGACGTGGCCGGTATCAGTCACGTCATCAACTTCGACGCACCGCGTGCTGCCGAGGATTATGTACACCGTATCGGTCGTACCGGTCGCGCGGGTCGTACTGGCATCGCAATTACTTTCATCGCTGGCCGTGAACGCGGTCTGCTGCGTGATATCGAGCGTTACACCGGCCAGCCAGTGCGGGTCGATGTGATTGCCGGCCATGAACCGACTGCCCGCCCCGAGCGCAGCTTCAGCGGCAAACCGCGTTCCGGCGGCGGCAAGGATTGGGGTAACAAGCCCCGTTCCAGCAGTGGCGGTTATCAGGGTCGCGGCGGAAGTTGGGCTGGCCAGAATGCCGGGCAAGGTCAAGGTCAGGGCTATGCTGGATCACGTCCGCGCGCCGACGACTCGCGTGGCAATGCGTTTGGCGCTCCCACTGGTGCGGGCAACGGCGGCGGTTGGCAAGGCAAACCGGATACACGTGATGCACGTGAATCACGCCCGAGCTGGAACAAGCCGGATGCGCGTCCCGCATCGGCCAAGCCGGCGCATTCCTGGGATCGTCCGGAAAAAACCAGCTCCTGGTCGAAGCCGGAAGTTCGCCCCGCCTACAAGACCACCCACAGCCAGAACGACGATCATCGCCCTGCGGCCAGCAAGCCGCGTGGACGTCAAAGCTGGTAATCAGCCAATCTGCGATCCGATGTTGTCGTTTTTACGGCTGGATCGCGGCAAGTAAACGCAAGAAGACGTAGGCCGCAGCGCCTTCCACCTGCATCCTCAACTTGTCTTTGAAATCGTAAAGGCAAGCCTGAGTTTGGAGGTGGAAGGCGCTGCGCTTTTCCAGGTACCTTTCGTGTCCGTCTCATTTTTTGCGCTGTTTGGGGCGCTTTTTATGGCGAGCAACGCCAAGTCACTTGGTCCCCCGCTTTGCCAGCAAAATTGCCTGCGTTGATTTCCAGTACAAAGGCGACGGGTTTGGGGGCGTAATGAATGGGGCAATTTTTATCGGCGCAAGGTTGTAGCGTGATGGCGTTGACGACGTGTCGCTGGGCGTCGATCCAGATCAGGTCGATTGGAAAATTCATTTCGCGCATCCAGAAGCCGTACCAGTCTGGTGTGGGGAAGACAAACCACAGGCCTGATTCCATCGGCAAAAAGGTACGCCCGGACAAGCCGCGGGCGCGTTCGCTGGAGCTGGCGGCAACGCTGACGTGAAAGGTTTGCGCGCCAATCTGGACGCGTTTCGCTTGCTCGGCGGCACAGGCTTCTTCGGCGCGCGTTTCGGCAATTGTGGTAAGCAGGAATGCAAACGGCAAAGCGAGCATTAAACTCGCGCCCCTTAAACGTTCAAGCATCATTTAAATCACTCCTTATGCAATTTCAGCTTACTCACCGTTCCGGACTGGCGCGTCGCGGCGTGTTGGAAACCGCGCATGGCGTCATTCAGACGCCGGTTTTCATGCCGGTCGGCACGCACGGCGTGGTCAAGTCGATGACGCCGGACGAACTCAAGACATTGGGCGCTCAGATCATCCTCGGCAATACATTTCACCTCTGGCTGCGGCCGGATGTCGAGGTCATCCAGAAACATGGCGGCCTGCATGGCTTCATGCATTGGGACGGCCCGATCCTGACCGATTCCGGTGGCTTTCAGGTCTGGAGTTTGACGCATCTGCGCAAGATTACGGAACAGGGGGTGAAGTTTGCCTCGCCGCTGGATGGCAAGCGGATGATGTTGTCACCAGAGAAAAGCATGCAGATACAGCATGCGTTGAATTCCGACATCGTGATGATTTTTGACGAATGCACGCCGTATCCGGCTGACCACGATACCGCGCGCATTTCGATGGAATTGTCGTTGCGCTGGGCCGAGCGCTCGAAAGTTGCACACGAGGGAAATGCCAATGCCTTGTTCGCCATTGTCCAGGGCGGCATGCATGAAGATTTGCGCGACCGTTCGCTGGCGCAACTGGTGGAAATCGGCTTTGACGGCTATGCCATCGGCGGTTTGAGCGTTGGCGAGCCCAAAGCCGACATGCAGCGCATCCTGCGTCATACCGCGCCGCAACTGCCGACCGACAAGCCGCGCTATCTGATGGGGGTTGGCACGCCGGAGGACATTGTGTTTTCGGTCGGTCAGGGCATCGACATGTTCGATTGCGTGATGCCGACACGCAATGCGCGTCATGGTCTGTTGTTCACCCGCTTTGGCGATGTGCGGTTGAAGAATGCCAAGCATCGGCACGATACCGGCCCGGTCGATCCGAGTTGCGATTGTTATACCTGCCGCAATTTCAGTCGGTCTTATCTGCATCATCTGATTCGTATCGGCGAAGCTTTGGGCGGTCATCTCAATTCGATACACAACCTGCATTACTACCAGACCTTCACCCGCGAGATGCGCGCTGCAATCGAAGCGGATCGGTTTGAAGCCTGGTCGGTGGAGTTTCACGCCACACGCGGTACAAAACCGCATGCATCCGACTGAAATATCGCAAGTGCTAGAATGCGCCGGTTTTTTTCCTTGGTTCTTTACAGGTTTTATTCATTATGCTGATTTCTCCCGCTTTCGCCGCTGATCCCGCTCAACCCGATCCGATCATGAGCTTCTTGCCATTGATCGTTCTTTTCGCACTGTTCTATTTCCTTATTATTCGGCCGCAAATGAAGCGCGCCAAAGACACAAAGAAGATGCAGGAGTCGATCCAGAAAGGCGATGAAGTCATCACCGCCGGCGGCCAGGTCGGCAAGGTGGTAAAAATTTCCGACCAGTACATCACCCTCGATATCGGTGGCGGCGTCGAATCGCATTTCCAGCGCGCCACCGTGCAAACCGTGCTGCCGAAGGGCACGATCAAAGACATCTAAAGGCGCAAGGCTGAAGGCGGGTGAGGTCAGGCTATACCAGCCTCGCTTGCCCCTTTCTTTTCCTCTTGTCCCTTGCCCCTTCCACCTTCACGAGTAAGACATGAACCGATACCCCCTTTGGAAATACATTCTTATCGTTGCCGCGTTGCTTGTCGCTTTCATTTACACCTTGCCCAATTTTTTCGGCGATGTGCCGGCGGTTCAAGTGATGCCGCTGCGTTCAACAGAAAAAGTGGATGCTGTGCTGTTACAGCGAGTCGAGGCTGCTTTGAAAACAGCTGGCGTGTCGAGCACGGGGGTGTCTTTGGATCCACGTGGCGTGAAAGCGCGGTTCGCTGATTCCGATACCCAGATCAAGGCCAAGGACGCGCTGCAAACCGCGTTGGGGTCGAGTTACACGGTGGCGCTCAATTTGCTGTCCGCCTCGCCGGAATGGCTGACATCGATGGGTGCGTTGCCGATGAATCTGGGTCTGGATCTGCGCGGTGGCGTGCATTTCCTGTTGCAGGTGGATATGCCAAAGGCGCTGGAAAAAGCCGCTGAACGTTATCAGGGCGACATTCGAACCCTGCTGCGCGAGAAAAAGGTGCGCTACACCGGCATCGGCCGTGAAGGCGAATCGGTCAAACTGCGTTTCCGCGATGCGGCACAGCTGGATGCGGCGCGGAAAGCGATCGAAGAGGCTTATCCGGATCTGCAACTGGACGAGTCGCAAATCGGCGAGGAATTCGCGCTGGTTGCAAAACTGAAGCAAGTCGCGCAAATCAAAACGCAGGAATTTGCACTGAAACAGAATCTGACCACCTTGCGTAACCGAGTCAATGAACTCGGCGTTGCCGAACCGGTGATTCAGCAGCAGGGCATCGACCGTATCGTGGTGCAACTGCCGGGTGTGCAGGACACCGCCAAGGCGAAGGAAATTCTCGGCCGTACCGCTACCCTGGAAATTCGCATGGTGGACGAAGAGCGGATGCAAGATCCCGCTACCGTGCAGGCTGCCGCTGCCGGTCAGTCGCCGTTTGGCACCGAGATGTACTTCGAGCGTAATGGTCAGCCGGTGATCGTGAAGAAAACCGTGGTGTTGACCGGCGAATACATAACCGATGCTCAGCCCGGCTTCGACAACCAGTCCAACCAGGCCGCTGTGCATATCAATCTGGATGGTCGCGGCGCGCGTATTTTCAAGAATGTGACGCGCGAGAACGTCGGCAAACGGATGGCGATTCTGTTGATTGAAAAGGGCAAGACCGAAGTGGTCACCGCGCCGGTTATTCGTGAGGAAATCGGCGGCGGCCGGGTTCAGATCACCGGCATGGATTCCACGCAGGAGGCGAATGATGTCGCCCTGCTGTTGCGTGCCGGGGCGCTCGCCGCGCCGATGGAGATTGTCGAGGAACGCACCATCGGCCCGTCTCTGGGCGCGGACAATATCGAGCGCGGGATGAATTCGACGTTGATCGGTTTCGCCGCCGTAGCGGTTTTCATGGTGATTTATTACCAGTTTTTCGGTCTGATTTCGGTGCTTTCGCTGTCCACCAACGTGTTCTTGTTGCTGGCGTTATTGTCGATGATGCAGGCGACGCTGACGCTGCCCGGCATCGCCGGTATTGCCTTGACTTTGGGTATGGCGATTGATGCCAACGTGATCATCGCCGAGCGCATCCGCGAGGAACTGCGCAACGGCAACTCGCCGCAGGCTTCACTGGCAGCGGGTTACGAGCGCGCCTGGGACACCATTCTGGACTCCAACATCACCACCTTGATCGCCGGCATCGCTTTGTTCTGGCTTGGCTCCGGTCCGGTGCGCGGTTTCGCGGTGACGCTGTGCCTCGGCATTCTGACCTCCATGTTCAGCGCGGTTACTGTCTCCCGCGCGATGGTCAACCTGACTTACGGCCGCTCCAAACATCTGACCAAAGTATCGATTTAAAGGAACGTAAGCATGGAACTCTTCCACCTCAAGCGTGACATCCCGTTCATGCGCTATGCGCGCAGCACGATTTTTGCCTCGGTATTTTTCATCGTCGCTTCGATCGCGCTATTGGCGACCAAAGGCCTCAATCTGGGGGTCGACTTCACCGGCGGCACGATGATGGAAATGGGTTATCCCGCCGCCGCCGATGTGACATCGATCCGTAATCATCTGGCCAAGAATGGCTATGCCGATGCGCAGGTGCAGAATTTCGGCAGCTCGACCGATGTGCTGGTGCGCTTGCCGGTAAAAGCAGGAATCACTTCCGCGCAATTGTCGGAAAGAGTGGTGGCGGTGCTCAAGCAGCAAGAGCCGAAGGCGGAGTTGCGCCGTGTCGAATTCGTCGGTCCGCAAGTCGGTGGCGAATTGTTCGAGGATGGTGCGTTGGCGCTATTGGTGGTCTCGATCGGCATCGTGCTGTATCTGGCCTTGCGCTTCGAGTGGCGTTTCGCTTTGGGCGCAATGTTTGCCACCGCGCACGATATTTTTATCGTGTTGGGCGTCTGGTCCCTGTTTCAGTGGGATTTTTCCCTCACCGTGCTGGCGGCGGTTCTGGCGATTCTGGGTTATTCGGTGAACGATACGGTGGTGGTGTTCGACCGGATTCGCGAAAACTTCAAGAAAACCCGCATGACCGATGTCGCCGCGATCATGGATAACGCGAAGACGGCAACGCTGGGACGCACCATCATCACCAGCGGCACCACTCAGATCATGGTGCTGGCGATGCTGCTGTTGGGCGGTGAGGTGCTTTACGGCTTCGCGCTGGCGTTGACCATCGGCATCGTCGTCGGAACTTATTCCTCTGTGTTGGTCGCCAGTCCGATTGTTTTGTGGTTGGGGGTGTCGCGCGAAGACTTCCTCAAACCGCCGAAGGAAGATTCTGGCGCGGTGGTTTGAGTTTGCGTTGCTTGGGTCAATAACGCTGAAAAGGGGTCGTCATGCGTTTGCTAGCCGTTACTGTTTTGATTGCGTTGGGCTGGGTCAACTCGGCGCATGCCGCCTCGGTGAAGGTTGAGGCTACCCTTTCCGGCTTTTCTTCTCCGGAGAGCGTCGTCGTTGCCGGTGACGATGTGTTCGTCTCCAATCTGGGCGTCAAACTGGAGCCTTCCGCCAAGGATGGCGACGGTTTTATCTCTCGCCTGGATCGCCTGGGCAATGTCAAGGCGCTGAAATGGGTGGAGCGGCTGAATGGGCCAAAAGGCTTGATGGTGGTCGAGGGCGTTCTTTATGTCGCCGACATCGATCAGGTGCTTGGCTTCCGCCTACGCGATGGCAAACAGGTCTTTGCGCTCGATATGGCCTCCACCGGCAGCGTTTTCCTGAACGCCTTCGCGCGTTATGACAACCGCCGGTTACTCCTTTCGGCCACCGATATCGGCAAGGTGTTCGTCATCGATCTACCGAAAAAATCGTTTACCGAAATGCCGTTCGATACACCGCCGAAAGGGCCGAACGGCATGAAGAAATCCGGCAATCATTTGATATTGGTGGAGTGGGGTGCGAATTCGCAGCCAAACGGCAAGGTCAAGACGTATCGCCTGGACGGCCTGCACGCCAAACTGGATAAAACCTACGAATTGAATCCGCCGGGTTATTTCGATGGCATCGTCGATCTGGGCGCCAATCGTTGGCTGATTTCCAACTGGGTCAAGTTCGAGCCGGCGGGGCTGCTGCATATTCTGGATGCCCGCACTGGAAAAGTGACGCTGGCCAACGAGAAACTCCCCATTGCCGGACCGGCCGACATGGTGCTGGATGATCAGGGCAAGCTCTGGGTGCCCGGCATGATGGAAGGCAAGGTTTATCGAATGACTGTGCGTCCCTGATTCTTCATCGGCTTCCTATGGAAATCCTCGCTCAATTCATCGACATCATCCTGCACCTCGACAAGCACCTGGCGTTGTTGGTGCAGAGTTATGGCGTCTGGGTTTACGCGATTTTGTTCGCGATCGTGTTCATGGAAACCGGTTTTGTCGTGATGCCGTTTTTGCCCGGCGATTCGCTGTTGTTTGTCGCCGGCGCGGTGGCGGCAGCCGGCGGCATGGATGTGCAGATAGTGGCGGCAACGCTGATCGCTGCGGCGTTATGCGGCGATAACGTCAATTACTGGATCGGCCGTTTTCTTGGGCCGAAAGTCTTCAAATTTGAAGGTAGCCGCTGGCTGAAGCAGGAAAACCTGGATCGCACGCATGCCTTCATGGAAAGGCATGGCCCCAAGGCGATCATCATCGCCCGCTTCGTGCCGGTGGTGCGTACTTTTGTCCCCTTTGTCTGCGGCATTGGTCGCCTGACTTATGGTCGATTTCTTGGCTTCTCGGTGCTGGGCGCAGTGATCTGGGTCGGCTTGCTGGTGCCGGCGGGGTATTTCTTTGGCAACTTGCCGGTGGTGAAGAACAACTTGACGGCGGTGATCCTGCTGATTGTGTTGATTTCGGTGTTGCCCGGCATCATCGAGTTCATCCGGCATAAACGGTCAACGCAAGCCGGCTGATAGTGCATGTCGGTGGGCGACAGCCTGCTAAAATCGCCGCTTTCTTAGCCCGCTTGAGTGACATTGCCATGTTTTCCGCCAGCCAGACCATCGCCAGCACCGATCCTGAATTGTGGGCCGCTATTCAGGCCGAGAACCATCGCCAGGAAGAGCATATTGAACTGATCGCTTCCGAAAACTACGTCAGCCATGCCGTAATGGAAGCACAGGGTTCGCAGCTGACCAACAAGTACGCCGAAGGCTATCCCGGCAAGCGCTATTACGGCGGCTGTGAATTTGTCGATATCGCCGAGCAACTGGCGATCGAACGGATCAAGAAAATCTACGGCGCGGAAGCGGCCAACGTGCAGCCGAATTCCGGTTCGCAAGCGAATCAGGCGGTGTTCATGGCTTTCCTGCAACCGGGCGACACCATCATGGGTATGAGCCTGGCCGAAGGCGGCCACCTGACGCACGGCATGAAGCTGAACATGTCCGGCAAGTGGTTCAACGTCGTCGCCTATGGCCTCAACGAAAAAGAAGAAATCGACTACGACCGCATGGAAGCGCTGGCGCATGAACACAAGCCGAAGCTGATCATCGCCGGCGCCTCCGCTTACGCCCTGAAGATCGATTTCGCCCGCTTTGCCAAGGTCGCCAAGGCGGTCGGGGCGATCTTCATGGTCGACATGGCGCATTACGCCGGTTTGATCGCTGCCGGGGTGTATCCGAACCCGGTGCCGCACGCCGACGTCGTCACTTCCACCACTCACAAGACGCTGCGCGGCCCGCGCGGCGGCATCATCCTGATGAAGGCGGAGCACGAGAAAGCCATCAATTCGGCGATCTTCCCTGGTCTTCAGGGCGGTCCGCTGATGCACGTCATCGCCGCCAAGGCGGTGGCGTTCAAGGAGGCGATGAGCAAGGACTTCAAGCTGTATCAGGAGCAGGTTGCCGCGAATGCGCTGGTGATGTGCAAGGTGCTGATCGAACGCGGTCTGCGCATTGTTTCCGGTCGCACCGAATCACATGTTTTCCTGGTCGATCTGCAAGCCAAGAACCTGACCGGCAAGGAAGCCGAAGCTGCTTTGGGCCGCGCCCACATTACCGTCAACAAGAACGCTATCCCGAATGATCCGCAAAAGCCGATGGTCACCTCCGGCATCCGCATCGGCACGCCGGCGATGACCACCCGCGGCTTCAAGGAACTGGAAGCGGAGAAACTCGCGCATCTGGTTGCCGATGTGCTCGACGCGCCAAATGATGAAGCCGTCATTGCGCGCGTGCAGGCTGAAGTCGGCAAGCTGACGGCGGCGTTTCCGGTATATGGCAAGTAAGTTCAGCAGGGTGCGCCGTGCGCACCAGTCGTATCTGGAGCGGTGCGCATGGCGCACCCTACGACTTGCGCTTCGCTAACCCATGAGATGCCCCTTCTGCGGCGCGGTGGACACCCAGGTGGTGGAAACACGTTTGTCGGAAGACAGCGTCAGCATTCGCCGCCGCCGCCGTTGCAATGCCTGCGACAAGCGTTTCACCACGTTTGAAACTGCCGAGGTGCGTTCCCCGGCGGTGGTGAAACAGTCGGGTGAGCGACAGGAATTCAATCGCGACAAATTGCGTGAAGGTTTTCGCCGAGCGTTGCACAAACGTCCGGTGCCGACCGAATTGGTTGATCAGGCGATCGATCGCATCGTCCACAAGGTGCTGGCGCTGGGCGAGCGGGAAATCAGTTCGCGCATGATCGGCGAGTTGGTGATGAATGAATTGAAGCGACTCGACAAGGTGGCCTATATCCGCTTTGCCTCCGTCTATCGGGCGTTTCAGGACATCGAAGATTTTCGCGACGCCATCCGCGACGCGGAAAAGCCCTGATCGTGGCGCTGGAAGCGGCGGTATCGGCATGAACTTCAGCGTCGAAGACCATGTGAATATGACCCGCGCCCTGGCATTGGCCGAACGGGGTCTGTTCACCACCACCCCGAATCCACGCGTCGGCTGCGTCATCGTCAAGGACGGCGTCGTCGTCGGCGAGGGCTGGCACGAAAAAGCCGGCGGTCCGCATGCCGAAGTGCATGCCTTGCGCGCCGCCGGTGCGCGGGCAAACGGCGCCACCGCTTATGTCACGTTGGAGCCGTGCAGCCACCACGGCCGCACGCCGCCCTGCGCGAATGCGTTGATTGACGCCGGCGTGGCACGGGTAGTTGCCGCAATGCGCGACCCGAACCCGCAGGTCGCCGGGCAAGGTCTGGAGTTGTTGACGCTAGCCGGGATCGAGGTTCAGGTGGGTTTGCTGGAAGGCGAAGCGCGTGAACTCAACATCGGCTTTGTTTCGCGCATGACGCGGGGTCGACCTTGGCTTCGCTTGAAAACCGCGTCTTCGCTGGATGGTAAAACCGCGCTGCTTAACGGCGCATCGAAATGGATTACCGGCGCCGCCGCGCGTGCCGATGTGCAGCGCTGGCGCGCCCGTGCCTGCGTTATCCTGACCGGCAGCGGCACGGTGCTGGCCGACGACCCGCAGATGAATGTGCGTGAGTTGGATACGCCGCGCCAGCCGCTGAAAGTTATCGTCGATAGCGGGCTCAGCACGCCACCGAGCGCGAAGATATTGCTTGGCGGCGCCTTCATTGCTTGCGCCGAGGCGGACTATTTGCGGCGTACCGCGCTGGAAGCCGCTGGTGCGCAAATTCTGGAAATTCCCGATGCGCATGGCCGCGTCGATCTGGCCGCGTTGCTGCAAGAGTTCGGTCGCCAGGGTATCAACGAAGTACATGTCGAGGCCGGTGCGACGCTGAACGGCGCGCTGCTTGCCGCCGGGCTGGTCGATGAATGGATCGCCTATCAGGCGCCAGTGGTGATGGGCCATGCCGCGCGCGGGTTGTTTAACGAACCTGAGCTGACCGACATGGCCGAGCGGCATCAGTTCAACCTGCTTGATATGGTTCAGGTCGGTGCGGATTTGCGTCTGCGCCTGCGCCCAGTTTGAAAATTATGGAATTGGAATCCTCGTGAAAATAAGCCGTAACCAGGTAGTCACTCTCAAATATCAAGTCAGCGACCGCGACGGCGAAGTGGTCGATGCCGGTCAGGAACCGCTGACCTACTTGCATGGTGGTTATGGTGGTCTGTTTGATGCGTTGGAAGTGGCGTTGCAGGGCAAAGCGGTGGGCGATGAATTTAGTATCGAACTCACCGCCGAGCAGGCATTCGGTGAATACGACGAGGAACTGGTCAGCGTCGAGCAGCGCGATGCATTTCCACCTAACGTCCAGGTCGGTACTTCGGTTGAACTGGATGCGGAAGATGGCGAAACCCTGTTGTTCAAGATTACCCACATCGATGGCGACAATGTCACGATCAATGGCAATCACCCCTTGTGCGGCCTGGATCTGGTTTTTACCGGCACCGTCGTCGCCGTGCGCCCGGCCACCGCTAAGGAAATCGCGCGCGGCACGGTGTAGGCAAGGGTTGGATAAGCGCAGAGCATCCGCCTTTAGCGCTAAAATGCCGCCCTTCTCGAGGTCGAAAGGTTTTTCGGCCGTCATTTATTAGCAGGTGTATTCCATGTTTACCGGCATTATCCAGGCCGTCGGCCACATTTCCCATTTGACTGAAAGTGCGAGCGGCGATGCACGCGTGACGGTTGCCGCGGGCGGACTCGATCTGTCCGATGCGCAGTTAGGTGATTCCATCGCCTGCAACGGAGTCTGTCTGACCGTGGTCGAGAAAACCGCCGACAGCTTTGGCGTCGATGTTTCGGGAGAAACTTTCTCTTGCACCATCGGTTTCGCGCCTGGCGACAAGGTCAATCTGGAAAAAGCCATGCGTTTGTCGGATCGTCTCGGCGGTCATCTGGTCTCCGGCCATGTCGATGGCGTCGGCGAAGTGATCCAGTTTGGCCCAGTCTCTAATCAAGCCGACGGTAGTTGGCGGTTGGATATTCGTGCGCCGGAAAGCATGGCGCGTTATCTGGCAAGCAAGGGTTCGATTGCGGTGAATGGCGTTTCGTTGACGGTGAACGGCGTGCAAGGCAGCGAGTTTTCCATCAACCTGATTCCCCATACGCTGGAACAAACCATGTTGAAGAATCTTCAGGCCGGGACGCGGGTCAATCTGGAAGCCGACATGCTGGCGCGTTACGCCGAGCGTTTGCTGCATTACGTTAACCAACAGGACAAAGACTGAACATGAGCCTCGCCCCGATCGAAGAAATTGTTGCGGAGTTGAAGGCTGGCCGCATGGTCATCCTGGTGGATGAGGAAGACCGCGAAAACGAAGGTGATCTGGTGATGGCCGCCGAACACGTGACGCCGGAAGCGATCAACTTCATGGTCAAGCATGCACGCGGCCTGGTCTGCCTGACCTTGACCGATGATCGTTGTCGTCAGCTGGGTCTGAAGCAGATGGTGAGCGACAACCAGACACCGCACGGCACTGCGTTCACGGTGTCGATCGAAGCCGCCGAAGGTGTGACGACGGGGATTTCCGCCGCTGACCGCGCCATCACCATCCAGGCGGCGGTGGCTAGAAATGCGGTTCCCGCCGACATCATTCAGCCTGGCCATATCTTCCCGCTGCGCGCGCAGGAAGGGGGTGTGCTGGTGCGCGCCGGGCATACCGAAGCCGGTTGCGACCTGGTTGGCATGGCCGGTCTGGTGCCGGCGTCGGTGATCTGCGAGATTCTGAAAGAAGACGGCACCATGGCGCGGCTGCCGGATCTGCTCGAATTCAGCCATGAACACGGCCTGAAGATCGGCGCGATTGCCGATTTGATCCATTACCGCGCCGCCAATGAGCGACTGGTGGAGCGCGAAGGTGGGCGTTTGATCACGACGCCATTTGGCGAATTCAAGCTTGGGGTGTATCGCGACAAGATCAGCCGCGCCACGCATCTGGCGCTGAGCCTGGGTGAAATTCACGCCGAGGTTGAAACGCTGGTGCGTGTACATGAGCCGGTTTCGTTGATCGACGTGCTCGATATGGGTGGCAGTGGTCATGCCTATTCTGTCCATACCGCGCTGAAACTGATTGCCGATGCCGGCTGTGGGGTGCTGGTGCTGCTGCATCGCCCGGAATCGGCGGATGAACTGGCTTCCCGCGCCTTGCCGACGGAAGCTGTGCCGCCAGCGCGCAAATTCGATCTGCGCAACTACGGCACCGGCGCGCAGATCCTGCGTGATCTCGGCGTCGGCAAGATGAAACTCCTCGCCACACCGCGCAAGATGCCGGCGATGGACGGCTTTGGACTGGAAGTGACAGGTTATTTTGAACAAGGAAACTGACATGGCCCGCTACGAAAAAATCAACGAAATTCAACCCAATGTCGACGGCAAAGGTCTGCGTATTGGTATCGCCATGAGCCGTTTCAATATGGAAGTGTGTGAGGGCCTGCTTTCCGCCGCCGTTGCCGCACTGGTGAAAGCTGGCGTGACCGAAACGGATATCGTGATTGCAACCGCGCCTGGAGCGCTGGAACTGCCGCTGATCCTGAAGAAGATGGGCGAGTCGGGCAAGTTTGATGGCCTGGTGGCATTGGGCGCGGTGATTCGCGGCGATACCTATCACTTCGAGATCGTCTCCAACGAGATGGCATCCGGCATCACTCGCGCCACGCTGGATACCGGCGTGCCGATCGCCAATGGTGTGCTGACCACCAACACCGATCATCAGGCGACCTCGCGGATGACTGAAAAAGGGCGTGAAGCAGCGCTTTGCGCGATTGAGATGGCGCGACTGCTGAAGGCGCTATGAACGCACAAGCTGAACCCTCCGGTCGACCTTCCAAACCGGCCAAACGTGGCCCGAATCCCCGCCGCGTTTCGCGCGAACGGGTTTTGCGCGCGCTGTACCTGTGGCAGATTGCCGGTGGTGATTACGCCAGCTTGCTGGTGCAGGTTGAGCGCTACGAGCCGGAAGAGACGGAAGCGGCGGGCGATGAGGAACTGACCAAGCCGCATTCCGGTTTTCTGCGTGAGTTGCTCGACGGTGTGCTGAAAGAAGCCGCCAATCTTGATCTGGCCTTGACGCCGCATCTGGATCGTCTGGTCGTCGAGCTGTCGCCGATTGAGCACGCGGTATTGCTGATCGGCGCCTACGAGTTGATCCACAGTTTCAACGTGCCGTACAAGGTCTGTATCAACGAGGCGGTTGAGTTGGGCAAGATGTACGGCGGCACCGATGGTCACAAGTTCATCAACGGCGTGCTCGACAAGCTGGCGCAGGTCGTTCGCCAGGTTGAAATCGAAGGCGAACGCCAGTCTTGAAAACAGCGCGGGTGGCAGAACCGGCGATGCCCTCCGAATTCGATCTTATCCAGCGGTTTTTTACGCGACCAGCCGGTGCTGCTAGCGCGGTGCTCGGGGTTGGCGACGATGCCGCGTTACTGCAGGTCAATCCCGGCCAACTGTTGGCGGTTTCCAGCGACATGTTGGTGGCCGGCCGGCATTTTCTGCCGGATGCCGATCCCTATTCTCTTGGGCATAAAACGCTGGCGGTGAATCTATCCGACCTCGCCGCGATGGGGGCGACGCCGCGTTGGGCGACGCTGGCGCTGGCTTTGCCGGAGGTGAATGAAGCCTGGCTGGCTGCGTTCAGCCGTGGCTTTTTTGATCTGGCGGATCGCTTTTCGGTCTCTCTGGTGGGGGGCGATACCACGCGCGGGCCGCTCAACTTGTGCGTCACCATTTTGGGTGAAACCGATGCGCGTGCGTTGCGCCGCGATGCCGCCCAAATTGGCGACGATATCTGGGTATCGGGCGATCTGGGCGGCGCGGCACTCGGCCTGGCGCATCTGCAGGGACAAATTACGTTGAACGCGGATGCAGCCGCAGCCTGCCTGACTCGTTTGCATCGGCCTGAGCCACGCGTTGCGCTGGGGCTTGCTTTGGCGCAGTTGCCACGCGTCGCGGCGATCGATATTTCTGATGGTCTGCTGGCTGATCTGGGCCATATCCTGGAACGTTCCAACGTCGGGGCAGAGATTGAGCTCACTTCTGTCCCATCCCATTCGGCCTTGCTCGCGTTGTTGCCCGGTTCCGCCCTGGCCAGACGTTGCCTGCTCGCGGGCGGCGATGATTACGAATTGTGCTTTTGTGCGCCAGTCGATGATGCGGCGTCAGTTCTTGCTGCGGGGGCTGTCGCCGGCGTGTCGGTGCACCGAATCGGGCGTATTGGTTCAGTCGCAGGCTTGCGTGTAATTGGCCAGGATGGTCGGCAGTTGCAGATACAGGAGCGCGGTTTTGACCACTTCGCAAATTAAAGTCACGCCGGATCGTGCGTTTCTGTTCGCGCACCCGGCGCATTTCCTGGCGTTGGGTTTTGGTTCCGGCTTGTCGCCGAAAGCGCCCGGCACGGCCGGCACACTGGCGGCTTTTCCCTTGTTCTGGTTGCTCGCCGATCACCCGTTCTACTGGCTCTGGATTGCTGTTTTTCTCATTGTTGGCGTCTGGGGTTGCGAGGTTACCGGCCGAGACTTGGGCGTGCATGACCACGGCGGCATGGTCTGGGACGAGATCGCTGCGTTTCTGATCGTGCTGCCGTTCGCGCCCGTCAATCAACTTGGCGGTATGGTCGCGTATGGCCTCGCGTTTGCGTTGTTCCGGTTGTTTGATATCTGGAAGCCGTTTCCCATTGGCTGGCTCGATGCGCGCGTGCCCGGCGGTTTCGGGGTGATGCTGGATGATGTGCTGGCCGCTGCTTATGCCATCGTCTGTTTGCTCGGGGTGGCGAGATGGATGTAAATGAAGCTGAACTGGATCGCTTGGCCGCTGAGTTGGGTGCGGTGTTGCTGCGCCAGGGTTGGCTGCTGGCATGCGCGGAATCCTGCACTGGCGGCTGGTTGGCGCAGACTGTGACCTCGGTGGCTGGCAGTTCTGCCTGGTTCGATCGCGGTTTCGTGACTTACAGCAATGCGGCCAAACAAGACATGCTCGGTGTGCGATCGGCAACGCTGCTGCAATTTGGCGCAGTGAGCGAGGAAACCGCGCGCGAAATGGCGCAAGGCGTCTTGGCGCATAGTGCCGCGCAGGTCGTTATCGCGATCACCGGGATTGCGGGTCCCGGTGGTGGCTCGGCGGAAAAACCGGTGGGGATGGTCTGTTTTGGCTGGGCTGCATCTGGTTTGCCCTGCGCCAGTTCAACCCAATATTTTGCTGGAGACCGTCGCCAGATCCGTGCCGCCTCGGTCGATTTCGCACTCCGGCAGTTACAGGCCCTCGTGCCATAATCATCAAGATCAATCAGGAGAAAATACACATGGATGAAAACCGCAGCAAGGCGCTCGCCGCCGCACTCGCCCAGATCGAAAAGCAGTTCGGCAAGGGCTCGATCATGAAGATGGGTGATGGCAGCGTCATCGACGACATCCAGGTGGTTTCCACCGGTTCGTTGGGACTCGATATCGCCTTGGGCGTCGGCGGTCTGCCGCGCGGCCGGGTGGTGGAAATTTATGGTCCGGAATCGTCCGGCAAGACCACCATGACGCTGTCGGTGATCGCAGAAATGCAGAAGCTGGGCGGCACGGCAGCCTTTATCGATGCCGAACATGCGCTGGATCCAATTTACGCGCAGAAGTTGGGCGTCAATGTCGGCGACCTGCTGATTTCTCAGCCGGACACCGGCGAGCAGGCGTTGGAGATCGCCGACATGCTGGTGCGCTCCGGCGCGGTGGATATTGTCGTCATCGACTCGGTCGCGGCGCTGACGCCGAAGGCCGAAATCGAGGGCGAGATGGGGGATTCGCACATGGGCTTGCAGGCGCGCTTGATGAGTCAAGCGCTGCGCAAGCTGACCGCCAATATCAAACGAACGAATACGTTGGTGATTTTTATCAACCAGATCCGGATGAAGATCGGCGTCATGTTCGGCAGCCCGGAAACGACGACGGGTGGCAATGCGCTCAAGTTTTATGCGTCTGTTCGCCTGGATATCCGGCGGATTGGTTCGATTAAAAGAGGCGATGAAGTGGTGGGGTCCGAAACCCGGGTGAAGGTCGTCAAGAACAAGGTGGCGCCGCCTTTCAAAGAGGCCTTGTTCGACATTCTTTATGGTGAAGGTGTGTCGCGCGAGGGCGAAGTTATCGAACTCGGAGTGACCCACAAGATCGTTGATAAAGCGGGGGCTTGGTATTCTTATCAGGGCGAGAAGATCGGTCAGGGCAAAGATAACTCACGCGAATATCTGCGTGAGCATCCGGAAATCGCCAGGGAAATCGAAGGCCTGATTCGGGAGAAGCTGGGTGTGAAGGGTGCGTCGCCGGCTGTTGAAGTGTGACCCTCAGGCTACGAGCATTAAATATTCTGGCGCGGCGAGAACATAGCCGCGCAGAACTCGCACGCAAACTCGGCGCTTACGCAGATGCCGATGAAGTTGATGCTTTGCTCGATGCTCTGGAGAGAGAAAATCTGCTCTCCAATTCCCGCTACGTTGACATGCTCGCCCATGCGCGAAGCGGCAAACACGGTAGCCTGCGGTTAAAAGCCGATTTACGTGAAAAGGGTGTGCTTGAAAGTGAAATGGCCGAAGCGCTCGAAAGCGCGCGCAAACATGATTTGGAGGCGGCACGCTCGGTCTGGCTGAAGAAATTCGGCGAGGTGGCGGGCGATGCCGCTGGGCGTGCCGGGCAATATCGCTTTCTGGCAAGTAGAGGTTTCCCCAGCGAAATCATCAAGCGCGTGATTGGCGGTGGCGAGAGTGATTAGTGCAGGAATATCCAGGCTAGATTCGCGCCGCAAGTATTTCGGCGATCTCTGCGTCGGTGAGGCTAATGGGATTCGTCTTCATGCTAGAGCCTCGACTGCTCGCGACGATGCGTGGGATATCAGCATGCGTGACTTGGTAGAGCCCAAGGCGAGGCAACTGCATACGCGACGTCCAGTCGACTAGCGTATCAATCAAAACGCTACGCGCTTCCCTGTCGTTCATATCGCGCTGTATTAACAAGCGCCCGACCTGTGCGTATTTCGCCAAAGCTGGGTTCAAATTGTCACGCGACTCCATCGCTTCGATATTGACTCTTGTCGCGGCGGCAACAAGCGTGCCACAAACTACGCCATGGGGAATCGGAAAGAATGCACCCAGCGGCGATGCCAATCCATGCACCGACCCTAAACCAACCTGCGCCAAGGTGATCCCTGACAGCAGGGCTGCATAGGCCATTGAAGTTTGATGCGCCGACACGTTGCCTTCACCCGCATAAAGAGGAAGCAGTGCATCACGCACTTTTTCAATGCCGGATAGCGCCAAGGCATCCGTTAATGGGTTGGCTTTGCTGGAAACAAAAGATTCCAGCAGTTGGGTGAAGGCATCCATGCCGTTCGCGGCGATAACTTTATTTGGGCAGGTGGCTAACAGGTCTGGATCAATAACGGCATATTCGGCGACGAGCTGGTCATCACGAAATGATTTCTTGAACCCCTCCGCATCGTGTGTTGAAAGCACGGCATTTTTGGTTGCCTCTGAGCCCGTTCCCGCTGTTGTTGGGACCGCGATAAAAGGGGTTGTTGGGCCTTGGTAAGGCAGTTCTGGACCAACACCTTCTAAATAGTCCATCACGGAATGCCCTGATCTCAGCAACCCCGCAATGGCCTTGGCTGCGTCTAGCGCGCTTCCTCCGCCAATCCCGAGGACGCAGTTGAAGCAACCGCCCGCATGCCTCAGGACGATGTTGTCAACGATATCGGGGGAGGGTTCGTCGGCTATCTGAACATGTTCGTGGCTGACGCCGCGTTTCAAAAGTGCCTCGGAAAGGGCTGGCCAGTGCGGGCTGGACAAGAATGATTTGCCGCCGGTAACAATAAGGACGCGCGCCCCGAAACGAGCAACAATATCCGGTACGGCCCTTATCTGGCCGGCCCCAAACAAGATTCTTGGCAAACGAGCGATAGAGAAAGCAAAAGGCATTGTGACCTCCGAAAATGACAGGTGGCTATCCAGTGAAGACCTCGAATTTAAAGTTTTTCGACAAATAATGTTGACGACTTTTGAAGATGACCGTATAGTTGCGGTCTCCCAAACGCGGGGTGGAGCAGTCTGGCAGCTCGTCGGGCTCATAACCCGAAGGTCACAGGTTCAAATCCTGTCCCCGCAACCAGTTCTTTAACAAATTACTTACAGCCTTAAGGTGTGGGCATTGGGTGAAGCCAATTCGCGGAAGATTCAGGTCTGAAGTGAAGGAGCGAAAGATAAACCTGATGCTTGCACTGACAGTAGAGATACTGAGAGTCAAGCGGCCTACTCAGGAATGAGTGGGTAAAGAAATAGAGTTAACAGAGATTGAACTGAAGAGTTTGATCCTGGCTCAGATTGAACGCTGGCGGCATGCTTTACACATGCAAGTCGAAC
>JFJP01038327.1_pt1 | contig 19735 bp, 21 predicted proteins | sample 431651 | NCBI WGS metagenome assembly JFJP01 (sample SAMN02602958, study PRJNA72255) | Microbial mat metagenome, whole genome shotgun sequencing project. | biome: fresh water; feature: sink hole; material: water; isolation source: purple microbial (photo- and chemosynthetic) mats found in...
GGAATTTCAATCATTTTAATCATTGAAAGGATATGAAAAACATCAAAATTTGTATTTATAAAAATGGGTTGCGTGTGTTTAGAAATTTTGAAAAAAAGGAATAAGAATGTTTTGAATTTGGTTTGTAAAAGCATACATTTGCATAAAAATACGAATGGAAGGTTTGGATATTGTAAACAATAAAACATAAAAACGTGGATGTAAGACTAATAGAAGATAGAATCAGTTCGATTGAAGGATTAGAGTTTCAAGATTTTTGTGATAGAATGTTGTTAAGACTCTATCCAAAAGATTACACACCCGTTAGAGCAGGAGGGCGAAATGGTGATATGAAAAATGACGGTTACTGTTTTGTTGAACGAATATTTTTTCAAGCTCATGCAACAAGGGGCGAAGCTGCAAAAAAAACAAAGAAAAAAATAAAAGAAGATTTAGAACTGTGTTTAATTAAACAGACTGACGTTAAAACATTCATTTATATTACAAATACAACTCTTATAGGAGAAGTTGAAAAATTTGTAGATGATTTAAGACGTCAAAATCTAAATGTTATAATTGAAACATGGACACCAAAAAGAATAATGGAAAAGCTCAAAGATTTATCGGATAAAGATATTGAGTTCATTATCGCAAGAAATGTATCGGGTTCTTCAAATATTTTTAACAACTTTGACGGTTCAAAAATCCTTAATCAAGGGACAATAAATATTGACAATCAAACAATTAACTATTAATGGATAACAAGTTTGAAAATAGAGATAATAAAATAATCAACCAAGGTAAAAATACTATTGGTGTTCAAAACATTTACTTAAATAATGACGAAAGTAAAGATTGGGGTATAATTGAAGAAATTTTTAAATATGTTTTTTCTGAAATAGTTAAAAATGAAGAATATGACATTTCAAACAATAAGTATCTTAATTTGCCAAAGAAAATACCTCTCAATTTTACAAAAAAAGATACATCACAAAAGGTGAAGCAATTGTTTAGTGAATTGTATCTTCGAATTATATTAGTGGATAAATTTATATCTTTATCAAATCAACAGCAAGTAATTGCACTTTATCTGGATATTAGAAGGAAGTATTGTAGTTTATTACAAACCGACAACTGGGAAACACCGGTGCGTGATTATAGAATTTTTGAAAAACTTGCAGAACAATATTTGCCAGATAATAAAAAGAGTAATCCTGATTATTTTGCAAATGCTGAAGCCCTAATTCTATTTTTCTTTGAACATTGCGAGTTTGGTAAGAAAACAGAAGAAGAAAATAATAATCAATCAACCTTGCTTTTATGATAATTCCATCAAAATATGAAAATTTGAATAAATGTATATTGGTTTTAGGAGTAAAAGTTATCAAACTTCTGAAATCAAAACCTTATAATATTGAATTTCTCTATCAAAAAATTAATAAGGAAGAAAATATAGGCTTGGAAACATTTTATAATACCCTCACATTTTTATGGTTAGCTGATATTGTAAAATTAACTGATTATCAATTATTTTTAAACAAATAGTATGATATTAAAAAAAATATATACAGACCCGCAAACATTTGAACCCGTTGAATTCAAATTAGGAATGAATTTTATTTATGGTAAAAAAAAATCAACCGATTCAAAAAAATCACTGAATAGCATTGGTAAATCAACTTTTTTAGATTTACTGGATTTTGCTTTGTTATCAAATTATAATTCAAGTAGTAAAAGACTTTATGCAGCTTATAACAAAGGATTACTGAAAAATAAATCTGTAATACTTGAATTTGAGATTGCTGAAATTGAATATACAATTAAACGTAGTTTTGAAGAACCGAATAAAAATATTTTGTTTTCAATCAATAATTTTGAATATACACCATATCAAATTACAGATTTAAGAATAAAACTTTGTGATTTGTTTTTTAAGCGAGATAACTATTCAGGGATTTATTCTGATTTGTGGTTTCGTAATCTAATGCTTTTTTTTCTAAAAATTCAAAAACATAAAAAAGATAGTTTTTCCGACCCAATTAAATACATTAAAGAACTTACTGAAACAGAATTAAATCAATATCATCTTTTTTTTATGAATTTTGACAACACTCTGTCATATAAAAACTTAAAATATCAAAACGATTTAAAAAATATTACACCTGCATTAAAAGGTATAACTGACCTATTTAAAGAAAAATACGACCTATCGGTATCAGAACGACAATTACCAACTATCAATAGTAAATTGAGAAATTTACAAAATGAAGTAGAAAAATTGGATAAAACAATAAAGTCATTTGAACTTAACGCAAATTATAAAGTAAATGAAAATGAAGCCAATCAATTGACCTCAGATATAAAAAAATTATGGTTTGAAAATTATTCAGATAAAAAACAAATTGAAGGCTATCAAGCAAGTTTTCATGCAGATGATACCAATATTCAGACAGCCAGAATAAGTAGTTTGTATAATGAATTTAATATTTTGCTTGGAGAACAAGTTAAAAAGACGCTTGAAGAAACAATAGATTTTAAACAAAATTTAATTAAATCTCGCAAAAATTTCATCAATAAGGAGATTACTTCGCTAAAAGAAAAAATTGCAATCAGAGAAGAACAAATTTCTGTATTTGAAGAAAAAAGGAAAAAGATTTTTCAGTTTTTAGAAAATGAAAATGCGATTAGCGATTTATCTGAAGCGCATTATAATTTAACTGAAAAAAGAAATGAATTATCAGAACTTAAAAGCAAAGTAGAAGTTTATCAAGATTTAAAAAAAGAAGAGACAGAAATTGAAACCGAAATAAAAAAACTTGAAATCCAAATCCTTGAATTTAAGAAAAGCATACAAAATTCAGAATATGAATTCGCGAAGCTAATTCAAGAAATATATAATGCAATTTATCCAGAACTTAAAGATATTTCGATTTTTGACATCGATCCTGCACCCGAAAAACAATCAAAATTAGCAATAAGTTTTTTGGACAATTCTGCAATGTTTGGTAAAGGGAAAAATAATGGTCGAACGATAATTTATGATTTAGCAATACTTTTAAATGCCAAAAAGTTAAAATTACCATTACCATATTTTATGGTTCATGACGGTATTTTTGACGGAATGGATAAAGCTCATTTTATTTCATTATATGAATTTATTCAAAATAGCCATAACAAAATTCAGTATATTGTTACTTACAATCAGGAAGGGACATTGGGGCAAGAATTTGGTAATTCAGATATAATTACAAATGATAAAATAGAAGAAGAAGCAATATTAGTTTTAACACCTGAAAAAAAATTACTTGGTGAATTCTGAAAAAATTAAATACCCATAACATCAAACCGACCAATGCAACAATAAATAAATATTAATCAATGAATTAACCTTCTTTACAGTCAGCGTTTTATACATGAAGTTGCGAAGCCCTCAAAACCGGTTTCGCAACTTTTTTATTTGGGAGAAAAGTAGTTTATTTGCAGTAAAATGAAAGAGTAACTCAATCATAAGAATTATGGTAGCAACAGCCACAAAATTTAGCAATTTACAGTTCGAAATACTGAAAATGGTTTCAAACAACGTTCCTGAGGAGCAGTTGTTTGAAATTAAGCTGTTTTTGGGTCAATATTTTGCCCAAAAAGCCACAGAAAAAATGGTTGAAGTATGGAATGAAAAAGAATTATCAACACAAGACATGATAAATTGGACGAATGAACACAACCGCTATCCCAATAGTCATTGATACAAATGTCGTTATTGCCATAATTGGTAAAAAATCACCATTTCGTTGGATTTTCGACAATATTATCAAGGGCAATTTTATTTTATGTGTTTCAAAAGACAATCATTTCAACGTATTAAAAAGTGTAAATTTCCCCAAAGTGGAAGTTTTAACTTTGCCCGAATTTGAACAACAGTTTAAAAATCAATAGAATAGTAAAACAACTTACTCAAACCTTGCGAAACCCCACCGGTTTCGCAACTTTTTTATTTGGCAAAAAATGTGTACCTTTGTTAAGCAAAACTAAATATCAAGGTTATGAAATTTGTAGATGTAAAGAACGATATAGCATTAAAATGGAAAAAGAAGATTACGAATTATCAGTGCACTTGCTTGAAAAAATTGCCAAAGGAAAAGTTGAATTGGAAAATGTTGAAACAACTTTAAGTACTCCAGATAAAATTGTAGAAGTAGAAGAAGATGAAGTTCATTTTTTTAAGAAAATATTGAATTTTGGGAGCAGATGTTTCAACGTTGTTTTTAATCCTACAAAAAAACTGGTTGTTACTGCCTACTTTGATAGAAAAATGACTAAAAATAATTGCAAATGAAAATATCTTATGACAAGGAAGCAGATGTTTTATACATCGAATTTTCTAAAGAAAAAGTGTTCGAAAGTGAAGAGAAAGAAAAAAATGTTGTATTTGAATATGATAACAATAATAATATTGTTGGAATTGAAATAGCTTATTTTATAAAAAAATACAAAAGAGATTTCTTTCCAGTACTTCAAGACATGGAAACAGCAATATGGAAGCAATTAGAAGTGGTATCAAAATGAAAATCAAACCACAACATCAAACAGAGTGGTTCAACAAAAAATCGAATAAATCAATGTTAATCAGAGTATTAACTAAAAAACGACAATCATTAATCCGTTTTTGGATTTGTAGGTATAATGTTTTACTTTTGCAAAAGAACATGGTCGGCTAAGGTGAGATATTTGTACTTTTGCCGCAATTGGGGTGAAGGCTATCTTAGTCTAAATGTATTATTTTTAGTTGGTTACTAAAAAATATGGTAGTACTGTCTTTTGCAAATATACAAAATCGTTTTGTTCAAAACATAATTGAATTGAAAATATTATAAAAAACTGCCAAATTTTTGAAATCTGGCAGTTTTTATTCAGCCTTGTTTATGCTGCGTGGTAGAAGTCAATGCTAAACCAATATTCAATTGAAAACAAAGATACAAAAATTGGAATTGAAAAGCAAAAAATCAATAATTGTTATACTCAATATCAACCGTGCATTTATTTGTGAAGTATTTTTTTTGTGTATAAAAGATGCTTGTAAATTTTTTATTTCAAATTTATGTCGTATGTTTGCGACATAAAACATAAAAATATGATTAAAGCAGATTTATTTGAAAATCAACTAATTGAACTTGCAGAGCTTGCCAAAGTAATGTCGCATCCTGCTCGTTTAGCCATTTTAAAATATCTTGCCGAATGCAATACTTGCATTTCGGGCGACATTAGCGATGTAATTCCGTTGAGCAGAACAACCGTTTCGCAGCATTTGCAGGAACTTAAAAAAATGGGACTGATTCAGGGCGAAATTGACGGTTTAAAAATTCATTATTGCTTGAATAATGAAAATATTGCAAAGGCAAAGCAGGATATATTGCTTTTTTTTGAAAGTTTGAGTAAATCGTGTTTCAAATGCTAAATAATTAAGAATCATGAAAATACTAATTCTTTGTACCGGAAATAGTTGCCGTAGCCAGATGGCACACGGCTTTCTGCATTCGTTCGATAAACGAATGACTGTTTGCTCGGCTGGAACGGAGGCTTCGGGCAAGCTCAATGCCACTGCAGTACAAGTAATGGCTGAAATTGGCATTGACATCAGCCACCATACTTCAGATTCGGTTGAAAAATACCTGCACGAAACGTGGGATTATGTCATTACTGTTTGTGGCGGTGCCAATGAGAGCTGCCCAGCTTTTGTGGGCAAGGTAAAACACCGTTTGCACATTGGTTTCGACGACCCATCGCACGCCACAGGTAGCAACGAATTTATTTTGAGCGAGTTCCACCGAGTGAGAGATGAAATTAAGGCGCAGTTTTTCCAATTGTATGTTGAACAAATAAAACCTCAACTATGAATGCAAAAGATTTGAAATTAGTGGTAAAAGAGAAGTATAGCGAAATTGCTATGCAAAGTAAACTTCAGAACCAAAGTTCGTGTTGTGGTTCGGGAAGTAGCTGTTGCAGTGTGGATTACTCCATTTTTAGCGACAATTACGAGAATATGGAAGGGTATAATTCCGATGCCGATTTGGGTTTGGGCTGCGGTTTGCCAACGGAGTATGCCAAAATCAAAAAAGGCGATACGGTTATTGATTTGGGGAGCGGTGCCGGAAACGATTGTTTTGTGGCGCGTGCCTTGGTGGGCGAGGAGGGGCAAGTGATTGGAATTGACATGACAGAAGCTATGATTGCCAAAGCCATTGAAAATACTGATAAACTGGGATTTAAGAATGTACAATTCCGCTTAGGCGACATCGAAAAAATGCCTGTTGCGGCAAAAAAAGCCGATGTGGTAATTAGCAATTGTGTACTGAACCTTGTACCCGATAAGGAAAAGGCTTTTTCAGAAATTTATAGGGTGCTAAAATGTGGTGGACATTTTTCTATTTCCGATGTGGTGTTGGTGGGCAAACTTCCCGAAAATATTGCCAAAGCTGCCGAAATGTATGCCGGTTGCGTTTCGGGTGCCATTCAAAAAAATGAATATGTAGGAATAATTGAAAATGCTGGTTTTGAGAATATTCAAATTCAAAAGGAAAAACAAATTGTAATTCCTGACGAAATTTTGTTGAATTACTTGTCTGCCAGTGAATTGGAAGATTTTAAGGCATCGAATACTGGAATTTTCAGTATTACGGTTTATGCTCAGAAACCAGACTGCGAGTGCGATTGTTGTTAATTTTAAAAAAGTAGCATTATGCCATCAAATAAGCGTCTAAAATTTTTAGACCGATACCTCACTTTGTGGATATTTTCGGCAATGTTTATCGGTGTAATTTCGGGGTATATGTTCCCCGAAATTGCACAATTTTGGGAACAATTGAAACCTACGCCCGAAAGTACAACCAACATTCCCATTGCTATTGGCTTGATACTGATGATGTATCCTCCTCTCGCCAAAGTAAAATATGAGGAATTGGGCGATGTGTTTCGCAATACAAAAGTATTAGGCTTGTCGCTGGTGCAAAACTGGATTGTAGGTCCTGTGTTGATGTTTGGGCTTGCAGTGCTGTTTTTCAAGCAGTTTCCGGGCGAAAACAACTCCAACTTGCCCTACATGTACGGAATTATTCTGATAGGTTTGGCGCGTTGTATAGCTATGGTGATAGTGTGGAACGATTTGGCAAAAGGCGATACTCAGTATGCTGCTGGTTTAGTGGCATTTAACAGTATTTTTCAGGTGCTTTTCTTCTCGGTATATGCCTATTTGTTTATTGCTGTTTTGCCAGCTTGGTTTGGTATTCCCACCAATTCTGTGGTCGAAAATATTACCATTGCGCAAATTGCCGAAAGTGTTTTTATCTATCTTGGAATACCATTTATCGCCGGATTTTCAACACGTTACGTTTTGGTGAAGCTGAAAGGCAAAACTTGGTACCACACACGCTTTATTCCCAAAATAAGTCCCATCACGCTTATTGCTCTGTTGTTTACCATCGTTGTAATGTTTTCATTAAAAGGCGAATACATTGTAAAAATTCCGCTCGATGTACTGCTTATTGCCTTGCCTTTGCTCATTTATTTTATTGCCATGTTTGTACTTTCGTTTTTTATGAGCAAAAGGGTAGGGGCAAGCTACGGTCAGTCGGTAACTCTTTCGTTTACAGCGGCAAGCAATAATTTTGAATTGGCAATAGCTGTAGCAATTTCCATTTTTGGAATGCACTCCGGCGAAGCCTTGGCTGCCGTAGTAGGTCCGTTGGTGGAAGTACCGGTGATGATTGGTTTGGTAAACCTTGCATTTTGGTTTGGTCGAAAGTATTTCAATCTAAAACTCAGTGAATCAAATCATTCCTAAACCTAAAAATACAGCCACCACCAATAGCATGATTCCTACAATTGTTTGAATGGTTTTCAACGTAATTTTTTTCAATAGCATTTTTCCAATCAATGCACCTGCAAGTGCCGAAATAGTACCTGCGATTATCATCAAAACAATTGTAGAATCGTGAAAAACAGACATATCGGTACGAAAAAAACTGAATCCGTAAACTGAAATTCGGGTAAAATCAACCATACATGAGGTGGTTACTGAGGTACCCACAAACTGTTCTTTTTTTAAACCCGATTTGGATAGGAAAGCGGCTCTCAGTGCGCCTTGCATACCCGACAAGCCTCCAAAAAAGCCAGAAAGTGTGCCACCCAAAGCCAAATATTTTCGACCAAAAGTGAGCTGACTAAAACGAGGATGAAGTTCAAAAATAGCAAAAATGATAAGTAAAACCGAAATTACAATTTTGATAATTTCGATATTAAATGTTTTCGATTGAATACTATATTGATAAATGGGTTCAATATCAGAAAGATAATTCAATAGAAAGGCACCCAAAAACGAAAAGGCAACTGCCGGAAGCCCAAAAATCCAAACGGTTTTCCAATCCGAATGTTTGCCTACCAATATCAGTTTGAAAATGTTGTTGGCAAAATGCACGAGTGCCGTTGCTGCCACTGCCACTTCTACTGGAAAGAAAAGGGCAAAAGCGGGCATCAAAATAGTACCCAATCCAAAGCCGGAGAAAAATGTGAGGCTTGCAACCGCAAGTGCAACTATAATGATAATTAAATAGCTCATATTCTGATTGTTTTATAAATTTAGTTCAACAAAAATAATATAAAAATGGCATCAAAAAAAGATAAAAATGAATAGAAAACAAAAAGCAATCCTCATTCCGCTTCTACTGTTACCTCTGTGGTATTTGGTTTACAGCAATTTACAGCCTGTTTCCAATTTTTTGATTGATTCGGTTTTTAAACTTCCTCATGGGAATCACTTCACCGAAAGTCTTCGTTTTTTTATTTTTGAAGTCCCCAAAGTATTGTTGCTGCTTACATTGATTATTTTCTTTGTGGGGATTGTTCGCAGCTATTTTTCTGCCGAACGCACACGCAAAGTTTTGGAAGGCAAGTCGTTGTTTACAGGAAATGTAATGGCAAGTTTGCTCGGAATTGTAACCCCTTTTTGTTCGTGTTCGGCAATTCCGCTATTTTTGGGCTTTGTGGAGGCAGGTATTCCTATTGGAGTTACATTTTCGTTTCTTATTGCTGCCCCTATGATAAACGAAGTGGCTGTAATTCTGCTATTTGGAATGTTTGGTTTTAAGGTGGCGTTTATTTATGTCATCACAGGCTTGACTATTGCCATTTTTTCGGGCTGGCTCATTGGCAAATTGAAACTCGAAAAATGGGTTGCCGATTGGGTGTTTCAAACCAAAATGGGCGTACATTCTTCGGAAGAAGAAAAACTGAGTTTATACCAACGCATTCAATTGGGTTATACATCTGTAAAAGAAATAGTTGGTAAAGTGTGGATATATATTTTGATAGGAGTTGGCGTAGGGGCGGCTGCGCATGGATATGTTCCCGAAAATTTTATGGTATCCATTATGGACAAATCGCATTGGTACTCAGTGCCTTTGTCGGTTTTGATAGGAGTGCCGCTCTATTCCAATGCTGCGGGCATAATTCCAATTGTAAGCGTACTCATAGAAAAGGGAGTGCCTTTGGGTACTGCTTTGGCATTTATGATGTCGGTAATTGGTTTGTCGCTTCCCGAAATTATCATTTTAAAGAAAGTGCTTAAAATTCAGTTCATTGCAGTATTTGTAGGAATTGTATCAAGCGGAATTTTGCTGGTAGGTTTTATTTTCAATTGGATATTTTGAAAACATTGGTGTCTATTTAAAAATGTCTAAAGCCGAAACAGGTAGCACACCATCTCGCACCAATGTTTCGGCTTGTTTTTTTACCAAATATTCCGTTGATGAATTATTATCGGACGTATTTTTTACCGAATTGTACAATTTCTTTGCTTCATCTAATTTGTTCATTGCCAAGCAACTGAGTATAAATATTGAACTTACCGAAGGTTGCGTGTTGTCGAGATTGTAGGCGCGTTTGGAGAAATTGTAGGCTTTTTTTCGCTGACCGGCATACATTAAATAATGCGACAAGCGCGAATACTCCTTCGCCATAAGCGGTGGAGCAAAATACAATTTTTTATACACAATAATGGCATTTTCGGTAATTAAAACCGCTTCTCTATATTTTTTTTGATAGAACAACGAATCGGAATCTTTTTGAATTTTCGATGCAAAGTTTTGCTTTTCGCCCTCCGTCAAATCGTGGGTAGTAGTTCCAATATAGTAGTTGTATATTTTATTTTCAACTTGCATCACGCTTGTACGCAAAGCCGTAAATTTTTCTCTTACCTCAAGTTCGTTTTTTTGCGAATTTACTTTGTAAAGCAAAATAGATAAAACCGCAATTGAAATTGAGGCTACCACCAAAAGCATACGTTGTAGGCGGGCTTTTTCTATTCTGAATTTGTTTTCCTGCCGTTTTTTTGTTGATTCATTTTTGGCATAAAGTACCTGATTTATAATCGAATCGCTCGATATTTCGTAGTATTTGTCGCCATAATAGTTTACACCTACTTCCAGCAGTTGCAAGTCTATTAAACTTTCGAGCAGCGATTTGTCGAATTTTTTGAGAATGATGCCTTCATACATTGGCACACGCACGTTTTGGTCTTCAAAAACAAGGTGATTTTCAAACAGTTTACGGGCATTTTTTCGCATTTCTTCATTCGGAAGTCGTTCGATGGAATGCAGATAAAAATTATCAACCGCATTTTTAACCCCTTCGATGTGCGCAGGAGTTAGTTGTTCAGTTTTTTCACTAATTGATTTAGTTTCGATAAACTGACCTGCAATTTGCAATTGAAATGGGGTAATTTGATTTCTTCTGTTATCGCTCAAAAATAGCAGTACATCTTCCATTGCCGCTTCGTTGATGGTAAATGCCGGAGAAACAGGCATATGATACACCTCCTGTAGTTTAGATGTGCTGATGAGAGCCGGAAACGACAAAGCATCGGAAGCCTGCTCTATCGAAAGAAACGGCAATTCGTAGCAATTGGAAAGTACATCGGGCAAATAATCGCTCAACTTGTTGAGAATGCTCAGTTTATTGCTTTTTACCGATAGTAAAACAGAAATTTGCGGTTTGTCGTAAATGTGTTTTATTTCGCTATCGCTCAGGAAGGTGTTGTTGTCGTATTTTTCTTTCAAAATATCGCGGAAACGTTGTGGTACACTGCTACTTAATAATTCAGCCAGTTGTTTTTTAAACCCTTGTACTGTTTTATCCGAATACATAAAAAGGTCTTCTACTTGGTCTAATATAAGCACAAAATGTTTTTTGTCGCCAATTGCTTCTTGTAATTTTTTGAAGCTATACCACAAAGAATTTTCATTCTGAACCACTTTTTCGATTATATAGCTTTTTTTGCTACAAAATCTTTTTATTTCATTTTCAACTATTTGTAATGGAATATTTATGCTCGGTAACCCAAACTGTTCAATTTGTCTGATATTGAAATTAACGTACAAAACGTGTTTATCATCGTTTTGCAATTCCTCCGTGAGTCCGGCACGTAGCAGCGATGTTTTGCCTGCGCCCGTTTTTCCATACAGAGTTACAAGTCGGTCTAAATTGATGCGTGTTTTTAGTTCTTGAATTTCTTTATCTCTGCCAAAAAACAGAAAACTATCTATTTCGGTAAAAGGTTTGATTCCGGGATAGCGTTTCATATCAAATTAAGCGTTTGTTTTAAGCCCTTCGGTGTACTTTTCTACCACTCTATATAATTCCTTAATTCTTAGAGGTTTAGTAATAAAATCATCGCAACCTGCTTCTTTGCTTCGTTTTTGTTCGTTGTACATTGCAAAGGCTGTTTGGGCTATAATGGGTATCTTCGGATTTATTTCTCTCATTAGTCGTGTGGCTTCGTAACCGTCCATTATAGGCATTTGCAAATCCATGAGTACCAGATTTATAGATGGTTCGTTTCTGAAAATTTCAACTGCTTTTTCTCCGTTTTCGGCAGTAAGCAGTCGCACTTTTGTTTTTTTCAAAACTTCACTCAGAAAACGGGTATTCGATTCTTCGTCTTCGGCTACAAGTATGGTTAGGTGCGACCAATCTTTTATTTCTTTTGTCTGTACATCAGCCAATTGCTTTTGCGAATCGCTTATCATATTTTCGGGAATTCCGCTATTGGGAATGCTTACGTAAAAAATGGAACCTTTGCCAATTTCCGATTCCACCCACAGTTTACCGCCCAGCAGATTGACAATTTCTTGCGAAATGGTGAGTCCCAAGCCACAACCGCCAAATTTTCGGCGCGAGGTATTGTCCACCTGACGGAAGCTATCGAAAATAATTGCCTGTTCGCCGCTGCTGATACCAATTCCAGTATCTTCTACAAAGAAAACTACTTCTGGGATTTTGTTGATACGTTTGATTTTGTAGCCAAATTCAATTGAACCTCTTTCGGTGAATTTAAGGGCATTATCCAACAGATTGAGCATCACTTGCTTGAGTCGGTATTCGTCTGTTTTTACTTTCAATTCATTCGAATTTTCGGGAATTTTCTTTTCAATAACAATAAATCGTTTGCCACTTTCTTCTCGGTCGCGTTCAAAATCGTAGTACAAATCTTCGAGTATTGCATTGGGATTAAATTCTTTAATAGAGAAGTCAATTTTGCCCGATTGCAATTCTGCTAAATTCAGGATATTGTCGAGCATGCGAATGAGAAACTGGCTGTTGCGATGTATGATGTTGATAAATTCAATTCGTTGAGGTTCTGGTACTTCGGCAGAGCGTAGCAGGTCTGTAAAGCCCACAATAGCGTTCATAGGTGTACGAATTTCGTGCGACACATTTGCCATAAAAGCCGTTTTGAGTCGTGCAGATTCCTCTGCTTGTTCTTTGGCTTTTTTGAGGTTGTTTTCGTAGTTTTTTCGGGAGGTGATGTCTTTGATTATTGCAATAACAATTTCTCTGTTTTCGATTTTTGAAGCCGAGAGCGAAAGTTCTATTTCAATTTTTTCGCCAGTTTTGGTAATTGCCTTTGTTTCAAACGATTTGCCCGATTGAAGTGGTTGTGGTTTTTCAATAAAATGGATAATTTCAATGCGTTTGCTTTCTTCAGATGAAATAGGAAGGATTACTTTTGTGAGCAAATTTGTTCCTTTTATTTCATCGGCTTTGTAACCAAAAATGCCGCTTGCCGACTGATTCCAAAATGTAACCAAGCCTGTTTTGTCGAGCACCACAATTCCGTTGTGTGCCGCCGAGGAAATGGTTTTAAATCTATCTTCGCTGCTACTGAGTTCTTCTATGGCTTTGTCTCGCTCCATTTGTCGTGTGGCTATGCGGCGCATCATGTTTTCGAAACTTTTGTACAATGTACCAATTTCATCTCGGCTTTTGTAGCTAAGGTCAATGGAATAGTTTTCGGATTGCGAAATGCCTTCCGAAATTTTAGCAAGCCGCAAAATGGGTTGTGAAATAAAGCGTTGAAAACGCATTGCCATCAACAACGAAACAACAAGCACTACTACCAAAAGAGCCACCCCAACCAGTATGTTGTTGCGTGTCAGCCGCTTTAAGTTTACGGTTGAAAATCGCATATAAATTGAGCCTTGTTCGACATTTTTATAAAAAATGGGTTGATATATATGAAGATAGTTGGCAGAAAAAACACTTGTTTGTGAATTTATTTTTTCGGGCATTTCAAATACTTCGTGGTTTTTATCGTAGCCAGCAAACATTTCTTTCCCTTTGAATACTCTGATATTTAGGATTTCAGGATTTTTGCTTGCTTTCTGCAAATTTTCGGTTGCCCGTTCTTTGTCATCAAAAACAAAAGGTATTACGGTGTATTCTCCAAAAAGGTTGGCAAATACCACCGAATTGGAAATTAAGTTGCGCTTTGCTGCTTGAATATTGCTCAGTATAGTAAAAGCTGTAATGATTGTAACGGTTATGAAGTTTACAATCAGTATTATAATTATAATTTGAGCTTTTATAGAATAGTTTCTTAAAAAGTTCATTACCAGTCTTTTTTGGGTTCAACAATGGTTACATTTTCAAGTAAGAGAGCATCAATATAAATGCCCGACTGTTTGAGACAATTGAAATTTACCTCGAAAGGCATTTTATTATTCACATCATAAAAATTGAGTATCACACCTTTTTGTGCATAGCCGCTTGTGTTGCTCATGGTAAGTATCGGTAATTTTGATGTTTTAACAAGTAAAGAATGCAAATCGTTGTCTGAAATGGTGGGAATAAACAAAATATGGTTCATTTTTAAATTATTCTCACTTAATTTGGGCAGCGAAGTTACATCAAGATAATTAACTTTTACTACTTTGTCTTTGATTTTTTTGTTTGAATACAATGATTTTATTGCATCGTTTACCGAGCGATTTCCAATGACTGTAATGACAAAATTTGATGCTAAAATTCCTTGTTCATGACTTTTTGGCCACTGTGTAAAGATAGCAATTTTTTCGATTGCCTCTGCCATATCTACCACTTCCTGTTCGGGCGTTGTATTCGATAAATTCTGATTGCTCATTAGTAAAAGGGCTACCAGTATCATTTTAAGTAACTTATGCCACATCTGGATAATTTTTGGTTACAAGTCAATTCATAGTGTTAACATCAGTAACGGTTTTATTCGATTAACTATTTTCTAATGCACTACTTTTGATTGATTATCTCTGTTTGTCTTACTAAATTTTTCTAAAATTATGTTCGTATTCGACTGCAAATATACAAATCCGTTTTTTAATATCGCAATGGAAGAATTTCTTCTTAAGAATTTTGATGACGATTTTTTGCTGATGTACTGCAATCGCCCATCTGTAGTGGTGGGTAAGCATCAGAATACGCTGAATGAAATAAATGTACGTTTTGTGCACGAGAATAATATTGATGTTGTGCGGCGAATTTCGGGAGGCGGAACAGTGTATCACGATGAGGGAAATCTGAATTTTTCATTTATTCAGAAAGGCGAAAAAGGAAAACTGATTGATTTTGGTAAATTTATATCGCACATTATCAGTGCGTTGCATTTGTTTGATATACAGGCTGAGGCAAATCAGCGCAACGATGTGCTGTTGAATGGCAAAAAAATTTCGGGAAATGCCGAACATATTTTCCGAAACAAAACACTGCACCATGCTACATTGCTTTATTCATCGGAGCTTGACACGCTTGGCAAAGCACTTTCGGCAAAAACCGGAAAGTATGAAGATAAAGCCATTCAGTCGGTGCGAAGTAGGGTTACGAGTATATGCAGCGAAATGGGCAATTTGCCACCGATGGGAGAATTTCGCAGTGCCTTGTTGAGTCATTTTCTATCGTACTTCACCGAGATACAAGTATTTGATTTGCAAGATATTCATATCGAAAAAATTAATAATCTTATTGCCGAAAAGTACCATACGTGGGAGTGGAATTATGCTTATTCGCCCACTTATGTATTTCGAAATTCTATCGGCTTGGACAATGCACCAGTAAGTGTAGAACTGCGTGTAAATAAGGGAATTATAACCGAAGTTAGTTTGCAATCGGAGCAAATGGAATTGGGATTGCTGCAACTGGTGGAGAAAAATTTAATTCATCTGCCACACGAATTTTCATTGATAAAAGAAAAATTGCAGAAAGCCCAGCTCCCTTTTGAGGTAGATAACGAACTGATTTATAGCTTTTTCTGATACCAGCTTACGCTAAATTAAAAAATACACCCATAAGCCCACAAACGATACAGCAACCGAAATAAGTACGGCATATTTTATTATCAAAACATTGAAAATGAGCATCGTAATAGATGTGGCAATAGCTACAAAAAAATCAACTATCACCATAAACATAGCATAAACCATGTAGGTTGGCAACATTTGATGCGGGTGCGAGGGTGTGCCTACTTGTTTTATTAAGCCCCACACCACTCCAACGGCAATTGCTGCAAGCAACGACAAACCAACTGATTTTATGATAAATAGGAAAATTTTCATAGCGAATGTTTTTTTGTTTATACATTATCGAACTAATCTACACCTTATTGCCAAAGATAATAAAATTTGCTCACATACCTCTATGCCTCAATCATTTTCGTATTGAATTTGTTTGCTACCGCATCGAAATTTTCAAAAAACAAATCAACATCTTCTTTTGTGGTTTCGGCATTTGCCACCACCCAACGGAATGCAAATTTACCGTTTATGTGTCCATAATTAACAATTGATTTGCCCGATTTTCGGAGTTCCTCGCGTATAGCCTCATTGGTTTTATCAATATCCGTTTCCGATTCTGGAATGTATCGGAAACAAACGGTTAACGATTGACGGGGCACAAGCAATTCAAATTGCTTGTTGTTCAATACTTTACTTTCGAAATAAGCGGCAATTTCCAATAAATTATTCATTCGGGCACTGTAACCATCATCTCCGTAATATTTCCATGCCAACCAAAGTTTTAAAACATCAACTTTCCTACCGCATTGAATGGATTTTTTGCCCAAGTCGAGATTTCCTGTTTCGGTTTCGTGAAAAATATAATCATCGTTTAGTTTGGTTAAGTTGCTATACAATCGGTTGTTTTCGTTTACCAAAATTACCGAACAAACCAATGGAATATTCATCAGTTTGTGCGCATCCCAAGCAAACGAATTGGTTTTTTCTACCCCTTTGAAAAGATGTTTTGCGTTGGGAGTTAAAATGAGCGACCCCCCCAACGAACCGTCAACGTGTATCCAAATACGATGTTTTTTTGCTATTTCTGCTATTTCGTCAATTGGGTCGTAGGCGGCAAGCATGGTTGTGGCAGCAGTTGCGCCAATAAAAAAAGGCTTTTCTCCTTTTTCTATCGAACTATTTATTTGATATTCAAGGTCATCAACCAACATTCTGCCAAAGCTATCCGATTTTATTTTGTACAACTGCGAAACACCCAAGCCCAAAATATTTGCATTGTGGTCGAATGAGTAGTGAGCTTGGTCGGAAACAAAAGCCGATAGCTTTGGTAATCCGTAAAGCCCGTCGTTTTTTATATTCGGAAAAAGCTTGTTGCGAGCCGAAAACATAGCCACCAAATTTGCATTACTGCCACCGGTTACAAAAATGCCATCGCCGTTGGTGTAGCCGCAATAATGCAGCATTTTTTTTATCAATTCCATTTCAATTAGAGTAGCCACCGGAGCAACCTCGTAGGTGTACATGGAGGTATTTGTGAGGGCTGTAATTACTTCTCCGCAAAAGGCGGGCATATTAAAACCTCCGTAGAACTGATTGAAAAACTGACGATTACCCGTATTTATGGCAAATTCTAAGTACTGCCCTATGTGCTTTAGTAGTTCATCAGTTCCAATTCCTTGTTCCGAAACTGTAAAGTCAATAATTTTTCGCAAATCATCGGGATTTTTGTAATTTACTACTGCGCCTTGTTCTTTGGTATTTATTAAATAACTTTTTATTATGTCAAAGAATTTTTCGGAAAACATCATTTGTTCATTCATCTGTGTTGTTATTTGTAGTCTAAATTTTTAATTTTTTACAAACTCTCAATTCTGAGTTGCCAATTGGCTCTGTTGGAATTGGAGGAATCAAACGTGTGCCAAACTTATGAGAATTTTCTATATTGATACACTCTCATCTGATAAATTTTTAATGAATTTGGAAAATTCAGACAACAGCTTGATTTTGTAGCTGTTTGTGAGTTGAATCTACCCAACGTGGACAAGCCACAACCAAACAGGAAAAAATACTAATTTTGCGTTTGCAAAATTAAGACAAAATGGAAACACAAATAGAAAGATACAAAGATAAAATAAGTGGCGTACTTACTTGTACTGATTGTTTGGTGATAACAGATACGTTGCCGGTATTAAGCAGCAGTTGGTTTCAAAGTTGTTTTTAATCCTATAAAAAACGTGTTGTTACTGCCTACTTTGATAGAAAAATGACTAAAAATAAGTGAATTAACTAAAAAACGACAATCATTAATTTGATTGTCGTTTTTTTTTAATATAGTAAACTTAAACTCGCTGCCCTTTCATATTGCCAGCCTTTTATATGCTATTTTTACTCCTATCAAACCTTCTTTTTTTGGGTCTTGATGAGTGAAAAAATAACACTGGAAGTAAGAATAACAAAAATGAATAGTAATGAAAGGTGGCATCTTTCATAAAATGTAAAATTTAGTTTACACTTTTTAGTTGAAAAAGGACATAACAATAGCTGTTTGTCTGAAATAGACTAAGATAAGTTTAATCCTACTTTTTGGACAACTAATTCCAACCAATCTTCTTGATTTTGACAACCTGTTGCTATTTCAAAAGGTGTTTTACCCTTTCTTAATCCGCCTTTGAAGCGACGATGATTGTGGTAAAACATAAACAGATTGAGAAATTCCTGGGTAACATTGTTTTTCATCGAATTCAAATAAGGGCGCAGTATTGAATTGATGCATTCTACCGCTGCCGAACTTTGTATAATGTTGTCTAAGTGCTCATAAACAGTTGTCTTCACTGTTTGATAATTGTTTCCACAACGTTCTTTGACATGGTTTAGTAAATGTAATTCTTTGTTTTTGAACCATTTATGTCGGTTTCTATCTTTTGCCTTAATCCAATTCTTTCTACTTTGCCAAGCCAAACAAAGTGGGCTTAATATTTCAATATCAATACTTTGCAATAGTTTGGCGTAAATTTCTTTTGCGGATTGAAAAAATGTAAATAATTCGGATTTACAGTTCTCAATACTTTTCATCTCGCTATTTACTTCATTGATATTGAGCGATTTCATTAATTCAAGCGCTGTATCAAAGTTCGCTATTACTTTATTTAAATCCTTGAGATTTCCCTCTTTATCGAATAATTGAAAACACTCTAAAAGGCAGTGATACAAGAATTTAAAGTCTTCATACGTATCAATAGCAACCTGTGCATTGGATTGAGCTAATACATATTCTTCTTTGCGTTTCAATCGTACTTTTTCTGTCTTTGCATTTACAAGTAGGCGCTCACACTCATATTCTTCTCCTATCAGATGATATGCCTTTGATAGATACTGATTTACATATAAACCTAACCGATGTGCTACGGCGTGATATGTATCACTTTGCACCTCTGCATCCGGCATGGCAATTTGCTGTGCCGCCCGCATTCCCACACCCCCATCTTTGATTAGTTTAATTATCGTAATTTTTTGATTTTTAATATCTTGAAAATGAGATATCCATGTTGCGGCATCTCTTCGCTCTACCAATTCAATGTTTAATATCAACAGACTTTTGGGGTCAACTGTGATAAGAATCGGGCAGCCTTTGGAAAATATCTCATCGGTGCAAACAACAAAGGTGAAACAATCAGCATCATCAAAATCCAGTTTATTACCCAGAACTTTCCCCACCTGGGTTAAGACCTGACTTATAAAACCGACCGAAGTATGCTCAAATCCAAATCGTTGCAGCAATGTGGATATAGGCTGTATGTTACATTTACCTTCCATACGAAAGGAAACAATGCTTTTCAATGAACTTTGTGTGTCATGGTATGAAGGCTTTGTTTGTCCAAAACAATCTTCTAAATGCGCTGAAAATATCTTTACGGTTTTATAAATAAATGGACGGGAAACTTTATATTTGCGTGCTAAACGCGTTACCTGTCCCCTATATTTTTGATACGAAACCATATAAGCGATTAAAAACCGCTCTTTTACTGATAAATCCGGTCTTCTTTCAAAGATTGTATATTTATTTGATTGTGCGTGCATACGTTGTTTTTTTAATGATTTTGGTAAAACACTAAATTACAACTTTGTACGCACTTTTTCAAATTGTAAACTGTTTATTGAAAGATGCC
>JFJP01038093.1_pt1 | contig 19734 bp, 17 predicted proteins | sample 431651 | NCBI WGS metagenome assembly JFJP01 (sample SAMN02602958, study PRJNA72255) | Microbial mat metagenome, whole genome shotgun sequencing project. | biome: fresh water; feature: sink hole; material: water; isolation source: purple microbial (photo- and chemosynthetic) mats found in...
AGCGGTGGAATATCCTGCTGCAAATAGCGGTCCATTCTCTATGATCGTTTCAGATATTGATGGTGATACGATTCCGGATCTAGCAATTGAACACTTATATGGAAATTCGGTTGGAATGTATCGATCGATCGGTATTGTTGATACGATCAAGAACTATCATTTTTCTTATGAAGCAGATTATGGAGCAGGTTTTTTCCCGTACACAATTCACCGTATTGATGTCAATAATGACGGTGACCTCGATGTCATTACCGTTCCATATTACAGTCCATTCTTTTCGATCTTCACAAACAGATCAACAATGGGAACAATTGGTTTTGAACCTCGGATTGACATTGCTTTGAATCCTGTAGGAACAAAATTTTCTATAGCAGAAGATCTTGACAACGACGGGAAATGCGATATTGCAATATGTGTGCAAGAAAGCAGTGCAACCTATATTTTTCGTAACACAAGCACACCATCAAACGTCTCATTCCAGTTTATTGGTTCAATTCCATCTTCCCCCACTGCTACCGGGATCTTATCCACTGATCTTGATGGTGACGGAAAACCTGAGTTGATTTTTTCTGATAACTCCTCCAATTATATTGCCATTAAAAAAAATATCAGCTCACCTGGAAATATCTTATTTGGATCCGACATTGCTGTGAATATTTCTGAAAAAAGTTCCTCTGTAAATAACATTGATGCAGATTCCGATGGACGAATTGACCTGATGGTCACCTCGGATGAGAACCGATCGTTCATGATTCTAAAGAATATCTCAGTGTCGGGGAATATCACGTTTGACCTTCCTACCCATTTTCAACTCTCCGGTTTCCCTATCACATCTGCTGTGAATGATATCGATGGTGATGGTAAACCCGACATTCTTATCTCAACAACAGATAGCACAGGTATTGACATTTTTGAGAATTATTCTGCTGCAAACATTCTATTTACCAAGGCGCTGCAGATGCCATTGATAAATATGGCCTTAGGTCTTGCCTCAGCAGATATGAATGGAGATGAAGCTCCTGAAGTGATGATCACTGATCTGCATCAAAACACATTTTCATTATTTCAAAACTTCGGCGGCAGGGTGACTACTGTTAACACAAATACCGGTTGGAATCTGGTCTCACTTCCGCGAGTTCCGATTGACCGAACACCGCAGGAAGTTTTTAGAAATTCTGTACCTGGATCGATAGCGGGTTTTACAGGAAGCCTTTATTTTATACCAGACTCGATGAGAACAGGAAATGGATATTGGGCGTATTATTATTTGGGCAGCACAGAAACAATTGCAGGTGTATCGATAAATACTTTCTCTTTAATAGTGCCGACGGGAAATAGATGGATCCTTCTTGGCTCCATTTCAAACCCTACATCGATCAATAATATAATAGTCACACCTATTTCTGCTTTAGCCCCTGGCAGTCTTTTTGGTTTTAATGGTTTACAGTATACAGTTCCAACGGTATTAGAGCCGGGGAAAGGTTATTGGATGTATGTGTATCAGCCGTGCACAATTACTGTAACACAATAATCTTTCTCCATCTTTAAAAAAATATTTTTTGGGGTGAATAATGAGAACTCAATTTGGTAAACGTATCTTTTGTTTTTTTATAATATTTTGTACCGTTACAATCAGTCATTCAGAGATCAAGCATTGGGCAAACAATTCGGGTAATTCAAATTTCGGTACGGACACTAATTGGGTGCCCTTTGGCGCGCCAACGGCAGCAGATACCGCATTTGTTGATTCAGGGAAAGGATATTGTGCAGTTGGTGCGAACAATTCGGTAGCACGGGTTATCATTCCATACGGCGGAAGATTGGTCGTCCGAAAAAGTGATAATGGAAAAAGTTTAACGATCCTTGGTGATATCATTGTTGAATCAGGTGGAACATTTAATACTGCAGGAAGTCCGGGTGCCAATGGTCCTGTCATTTATATAACTGGAAATATTGTGAATTATGGAGTTTGGGATTTGCGAGGTGTAGGAATTGCAAATGCCGGTGTGGTCATGAATGGTATTGGGCAAAGCATCACGAGTAATTCCGGTTTGTTTTTCCAAAATATGGTTACCATTGATACAGTAATGGTCATTGGTCCGAGCATTACCGTGAATGGAAATTATTCTGGACCTCCCATATCCTACAATAATTCTATTGATTCAACAACTGTTGTACAGCTGCAGAGCGGGTGGAATCTTGTATCGGTCGATCGGATTCTTTCTGATTATCGTTCTTCCATGATTTTTCCGTCAGCAATGCCCGGACGCGTCTATGGTTTTGCAAATGGGGCGTTATCCAGCCGTGATACGCTTGAAAACGGGAAAGGGTATTGGGCGTACTGTTTTAGCAATGATTCAACTGTTCTCCATGGTGATTCGTTGAACACCTATACGATCACGGTCACTTCGGGGAATGAATGGATTCTTATCGGATCACTGACACAAAGCGTCCCGGTCACGTCGCTTCAGTCGTCTCCCCCTTCGGCGATCCTTGCGGGGAGTATATTTAGCTACACAAACAATGATTATGTATCACCAACATTGATCGAACCGGGAAAAGGGTATTGGATGTTTGTAACTCAGCCATGTATAATCAGTGTTACTCCTCAATAGAGCATCCCACACACGACTACTTCTTATAAAATACATATAGAGTAATGATAATAAAAAATATTGCAATGCTATTAGTTGTTGTTCTCATCTTGGAAATACTTCTCCCTGGCTGTTCCGCTCCTTCGCGTTCCCTAAAAGAAAAACAACGGTGGTACGCATTTGAATACGAATTAATGAATACGCGAGAAAGGAATTCTCTCGTATTTGTAAACGAGTATTTGAAAGCTTCTTTTTCGGTGGATGACACTACGATCACTGTTTTAATATCAAATATGATGAATCAGTCATTGTATCTTCATTATCAACGAGCCATGATCGGTATCAATAATAAATATTATCCGGTGGGATTTATTGAAAATGAATTCTTCGTCCCAACATCATTAACCATACCGAAAAACGGTTCGGCCGATACACGAATTGCGCCATTTCGTACATTGCAAAATAAAAAACTACAATCTCTCTTTAAGACTGCCGACAACGCTGATCCAATTACACGGAAAGAAATATTGAAGCAATACGGTGGATCGTTAACTTTGATACTGCCGATGACAATCAATGGAAAAGAGGTGGAACAAACGTTTGTGTTGAAAATAAAAAAAATTCGTTCCAGTATAACACAGGAAAATCTAACGCGAATTGGAAAGAAAAAAGACCATGAGTCGAATAAGACTTTTCTTCCTATGGTGATCGTAGCGGCGGTTACGGGGTCAGTTTTGTTTCTCTTTTCGAATAATCAGAAACCCCCGAAATAATCGTTATTTTGTTAACAGCATTTTATGGATAACTGTTTCGAAATGTGTTTTGATCTGGGCAAAATAAATTCCAGATGATACTGCTCTTCCATCAGCACTCTTTCCGTTCCATTGGAATGAATGAGTCCCTTCATATAGTTCACCATAGTTCAGAACCATTATCAATCTTCCGCAGACGTCATAAATATTCACCGCAACAAATGCGTTTTCCAATAAAGAAAAAGTAATGGTGGTTGTTGGGTTAAAAGGATTCGGAAAATTTCCTATGGATTGCACGTTCGATGTATTTTGGCTTGAAAAGATTTGACCGATTTTTTTCTGAAATTCATAGTTTGAATGGTTGGTCGTGAGTTCTACATAATTTCCGCGGGAATCTGTTCCTTTAACACTGTCGATACTGATTATTATTGTTGGAGAATTTCCTTTGGGGATGCAATTGAACATAATACAACCGCCGCTGCCAGGTACCATAGAATCACCAAACAAGTTATAGACAACAACATACGCAACAGTATCATTTTTAATATTCGTTGCAGTTGTCCAACCGTTTTGTAATAATCTGTCTGTTTTTACTAAATTCTTAATCGTTCCTCCCGATGATCGTACGGTGAACTGAAAGCATTGTATGTTCTCGGTATTAGAAATCGTAATGGAAAACTGACCGGTTTGTGCAGAAGACACATCAATTTTATTTGCTGCAGAAAGATGATGTGGAGAATGAAATAAAATAAAAAGCGGGAGAAGTGAGTAAATTGCTTTCATTGAATTGGTTTCCCTTATTTGAATAATTATTTCAAATAAGAATTACAATTCAGATGCCAAGCCGCAGGAAAATTTGTAACTTATTACCGGTGGTTAACTCTCATTGTAGAAAGAAGTTGTGGATGGTTAAGAAATTATTTGCTTAGTGTTAAGTTATTTAAATTATAATTTCTACAATTGGACTTTTCCATTTTATTCCCGGAGAGTCCATGATCATACAACTAGTCGCTGTGTGAAAAATACCTAATCATTGTCATTTCATCGAAATGGCGATGCAAGGTTTCGGGTATTGAACAAAAAATGAATAAATAGAATGATACATTAACAACCATACAAAAAAAGGCACCTATCATTGGTGCAAATTGATATTCTAATAAAACTCCTAAAACATAACGAAGACAGCAACTCTTAACAATTTCTTTACTTGTTTCTACAGAAATGTTCATCTATAATTGTGTATGATTGACTTTAAAAAAAACCGGACAAAGCTAAATCCAACGCCTAAAAAAAATTCCCGCACACAACCATCAAAGAATCGGAAGGTATTACCATATATACACAAAGGTGCATCTACTGTTGATCCATCGCTGTTCATCAATAGAGAATTGAGCTGGCTGGAATTCAATCACAGAGTGTTGGAAGAAGCATTAGACCAACGGCATCCTTTGTTGGAGCGTGTAAAATTTTTGTCCATTGTCAGTTCAAACCTTGATGAATTCTTCATGATCCGCGTTGCTGCAATTCGAGAGCAGATCATTGCTGATTATGTAGAATACTCTCCGGATGGTTTAGTTCCCCTTCAACAGATCAAGGCGATCCACGAACGCGTTTCATCAATGGTGAAACAAATGAGCGCGTGTTTTTGGAAAGATCTCCATCCAAAATTATCAAACGCCGGAATTTGTTTGTTGAAAATTGACGAGCTTAAAAGCGAGGATAAATCTAAACTGGCTGATCTATTTGCCCGTAAAATATTTCCGGTGTTAACACCATTGGCGTTCGATCCCGGGCATCCGTTCCCGTATATCTCAAATCTCAGTCTTAACCTTGCAGTTGTTGTCACTTCAAAAAATGGCGAGGAACGATTTGCTCGTGTAAAAGTGCCGGATGTACTCCCGCGGCTTATTGAAATACCAAACGAAAATATAGAGAACGAATCGTATCGATATGTATGGCTTGAAGATCTTATTGCATCGAATCTTGAACTTCTGTTTCCCGGAATGATCGTTAAAGAATCGTACGTTTTCCGAGTTACCCGAAATGCTGATATAGAAATCCAAGAGGACGAAGCGGAAGATCTTATCAGTTCAATTGAGGAATCAATTCGGTTGCGAAAGTTTGGTTCGGTTGTTCGTGTTGGTGTTCAGGAAACAATGCCTGAACGAATAAAAAATATATTAATTGAGAATCTTGAAGTGACTAAGGATGATGTCTATCCGATCAAACAGCCGCTTGGATTAAATCATTTAATGAGTTTATTGAAAGTACCGCGCCCTGAACTTAAAGATCCTCCGTATTCGCCCGCTCATCAAATTTCAGATGAAGAATCGGAAGATATGTTCGGCATCATTCAGCGCGGTGACCTTCTCTTACATCATCCATACGATTCTTTTTCTCCTGTTGTGCAGTTCATAAAAAATGCGGCAAGCGATCCGGAGGTGTTGGCGATTAAACAGACATTGTATCGGATCGGAAAAGAATCACCGCTGATCCCGCTTCTGATTGAAGCGGCCGAGAACGGAAAGCAGGTGGCAGTACTGGTAGAATTAAAAGCTCGGTTTGACGAAGAGAATAATATCGGATGGGCAAAGCAACTTGAAGGAGCTGGAGTTCATGTAGTCTATGGTCTTGTTGGATTAAAGACTCACGGAAAAATGGCACTGATCGTTCGCAATGAAAGTGACGGCTTACGACGATATGTGCATCTCGGAACGGGAAACTATAACCCTGTCAATGCCCGCATCTATACGGATTATAGCTTTTTTAGCTGCAAAGAAGACATAACAAATGATGCTTCGGAAGTTTTCAATTTTTTAACCGGATACTCAAAGAAAGAATCATTTTCAAAACTTGCAGTCGCTCCAATTACGCTGCGCGAAAAAATTACCGCACTTATTGAGCGGGAGGTGAATCACGCACGAAACGGAAAAGAAGCGCGGTTGATCCTAAAAATAAACTCGCTCACCGATCAAAAAATAATTGAGCAACTTTACGCTGCGTCAAAAGCGGGTGTCAAGATCGATTTGATCATCCGTGGTATATGCTGCCTCCGCCCCGGAATAACCGGGGTGAGTGAAAATATTAGGGTGATCAGCATTGTTGGAAGATATTTAGAACACAGCAGAGTATTTTGGTTCAATAATGATGGTTCGTCAGAATTGTTCATGAGCAGTGCAGATCTGATGGGAAGAAATTTAGACCGCAGGGTTGAACTGATGTTTCCGATCGATGACGCAGGTCTTGCAAAACAAGTATTGCAGGAATCACTGGAGGGCGCTTTGCACGATACAGCCGGTGCCCGCCTTCTTCATGCAGATGGAAGTTACTCCAGAATCAAACATGGAAACGGCGAAGATGCGTTTGAAATTCAAAAAGCAATTGCACAATCACGGTTTCGGAATGGTCAGTTTATTAAGCTTATCCCTCGAGAATTCCCTCAAAAAAATTAATATACTTTCATGAAGCTGTACATTGTTCGTCACGCAATTGCCGAAGAACGGGGTAAAAAAAATTACCCAAACGATGATCGGCCGTTAACAAAACCGGGAATTCGAAAAATGCAAAAGAATGCCGAAGCCATCGCAAAATTTGTCGATTCTCCCGTCAGCATCATTTCGAGTCCGCTAAAGAGAGCATATCACACGTCAGAAATTCTCCTTTCAAAATTAAACAAATCATCTACCATAACCCGTAGTGATTCCTTGCTGCCGGAAACAACAGTAGAGAATATCAAACAGCTTTGCACAAATCATTCAACCACCGGAATAACCATGATCGTCGGGCATGAACCCGCGTTAGGGAAGTTCATCTCAGCAATACTCCGCCACAAAGGAGAACTATTCTCCTTAAAAAAAGGATCGATATGTTTAATTGAGTTTAATATACAACAGCCCAACAATTCAGAACTGCTTTTATACATACCTCCAAAAGTTCTCCGCAAATATGCTCGCTAGTTTTTGTAGTATCAAAAAAGTGATTTCTTTGGAATGATTACTTCAGTATATTTCTTTATATGAAGACACAGACAGGTAAAAAAAATATTGCAGCAATCGATGTCGGAACCAACTCTTTCCATTTGATCGTCGTTGAATATTCTTCATCGACCGGTCAATTCCGAACGCTGGCACGTGAAAAGGAATTGGTGAGGCTCGGTTCAGGTTCTACGGATATGAAATACCTCTCGGAAAACGCCATGACAAGAGGAATTCAAGCATTGCGCTTGTTCAAGAAAATTGCTGAGGCATTCAATGCTCCCATTCGTGCAATTGCTACAAGCGCGGTCCGTGAAGCGTTGAATCAAGAAGAGTTCATTCGCCGCGCAAAAACCGAGGCTGGTATAAAGATCGAAGTTGCTTCCGGCGTTGAAGAGGCCCGGATGATCTATCTTGGAGTTATTCAGGCGCTGCCGGTGTTCAATAAGAAAGTGTTCTGTATCGATATCGGCGGCGGAAGCACTGAATATGTTATCGGAAAGAAAAATAAAATACTGACAAGCAATAGTATCAAACTTGGTGCGGTGCGTTTAACAGATCGATTCTTTCCTTCGGGACGCGTGACAGAAAAATCTATTAAAGAATGTCGAAAGTATGTTCGCGGCATGCTTACACCGATTGTTCGTGAGATTGGTAAATTCGATTATCAACAAGTGATCGGAAGTTCCGGAACGATAATGAATTTGGCAAAAATAATTCTATCAACACGTGAAGAACGGAACGAACAATCATTGAATAATGTTCAATTCACGAACAAAGAGTTATTCTCTGCCGTTGACAAAATTCTTTCGATGCAGAATTCTGATGAGCGGGTGAAGATCGAAGGCTTGGACCAATCGCGTGCAGATATTATTCCCGCCGGAGCGATAATATTGGAACAATCATTCAAAGAGTTTGGTATTACGGAATTGACCGTTTCGGAATATGCCTTGCGAGAAGGTATTATTTTCGACACAATGGAAAAAGCAAAACAACGTCCTACATTCCATCATTTATCCGATATCAGATACAACAGCGTTCTCAATCTCTCACAGCAATTTCATAATGAAATCAAGCATGGCAAACAGGTTGCTGAACTTGCTCTGAAGATCTTCGATCAAACTGAAAAATTACATCGCCTTTCGATTAATGAGCGGGAGTATTTAGAGGTGGCGGCACTATTGCATGAAATCGGTCTTGCAATATCGCATGCACTTCATCATCGCCATTCATATTATATTATTAAAAATGCAGAGTTGATGGGATTCACGGAAATTGAAAAGGAAATCATCGCCAATGCAGCCCGCTATCATCGAAAAAGTCATCCAAAAATAAAACATGAAGGTTTTCGCCTTTTATCCTTGGAAGACCAGCAACTCGTTTCCAAGCTAGCGGCAATACTCCGTATTGCAGATGGATTAGATAGAACACACAGCGGAAAAATCGTTGATGTTAAAATAAGATCAATTGGAAAAAAATTACGTTTTCTTATCTCAACAAAGAACAAAAAAGACCTGGAAATTGAGTTTTGGGGAGCTGAAAGAAAGAAAGATCTCTTTGAAGATATTTTCAGTGTATCGGTTACATTTGAACAAAAAAGAAAATAGTTAAGACGTACTCCCTCCGTTTGCTTCATCGTATGATAATCTATTCGTAATCTCTTCGTTACAATCAATATGTAAATTACCTTTGTATTTAAGGAGAATACCGTACAATGCGAATTGCGCATATTTCGGATCTACATTTAAATCCAGATTACTTTCCGGAACGAACTGAAGCATTGTATCATATCCTTGAAAAATGCAGATCTCTTGCAGTGGATCATATCGTGATTACCGGCGATATAACAAATCAGGCAAAACCTAAAGAATTTGAACATGCCCGAAATATTCTAAAAGAATTTGACCTTCTTGATCCGGCAAAATTGACCGTCACAATTGGGAATCATGATATTTATGGCGGTCCATATCATGCCGAAGATGTATTGTCGTTTCCCGGATTTTGCAAAGGAACAGATTACGATTCGAAAGTAAAAGAGTTCTATTCAACGTTTCGGGAATCATTTGAAGACTGCAAGTATGTTTCCGGAACATCGGTATTTCCGTTTGTTAAAATCATCCGTGATGTTGCTTTTGTGGGAATCAACTCGGTTGCGCAATGGAGTTCGTTGAAAAATCCGATCGGTTCCAACGGAGACATTGGAAAACATCAATATCATCAGCTTAAGAAAATATTTGCAAGTGAGATCTTAAAAGGGAAAACTATTCTGGTTCTCATTCATCATCATTTCAATAAGATAGAAAAAAAGAAAACTGCCGGGAAATTGGAACGGTTATGGCACACAATTGAAATGAGTACGATGAAGTTATGGAAGAAAAAAAGATTGTTTCAATTGTTCAATGACGGAAATGTCGAAAAAGTATTACATGGACATTTGCATAGTCATGATTTTTATAAGCGGAAAAACATAAACTTCTTGAATGCAGGCGGAACAATGTTTCCAAATCCAAATCAAAGCCATTCATTTCACCTTTTAGATGTTCAAGCGAAATTGATTGAACATACGAATATAACCGTGACAATCACAAAGCATTTCAAAAATTTGATGTCTAATGCAAAATAGCTGATTGTACTGTGCCATTGTTGTTTAACCTCCTTTTTAAAATCAAATCGTAACCATAAAAATTCATCAAAATGACACCTTCAAAAAAAATTTTAAAAAAATTGTCTAAAATTAAACTGCTTGCAACAGATGTTGATGGAGTGCTCACCGACGGCGGCATGTATTACGGTGAAGACGGGGTTGAACAGAAAAAATTTTCAACCAGAGATGGAATGGGATTATCACTCTTAAAGAATGCAGGTATTATTACCGCTGTTATTACAAGCGAACAAACGAAAATTGTTAAGCAGAGAGCCGGTAAATTGAAGATCAAAGAACTGCATCAAGGAATACATAATAAGATTGAAGTACTTGATAAGATACGGACAAAATATTCTTTGAAATGGTTTGAAATTGCTTATATCGGTGACGATATTAATGACCTTGAAGTGATGGAACATGTCGGTTTTGCTGTAACACCGGCTGATGGCAGTAAATGGAATAAAAAAAGAGCCCATTTCATAACTGATAAAAATGGCGGCGAAGGATGTGTGAGAGAATTATGCGACATGATCCTTGAGGCAAAAAAAATAGATGATGATATATTTTTATTATATAAGAATCAGAAGGTGATTTGATTGTTTATAGTATCTTGACGCTAAAAACATATACCCATAACCTATCATTTACGATTTATTCACCTTCGCTTCATTCGCGGATAAAGTAGGATCGCTATCTTTGCATCCGTGAATAGAATAAAAAATCATGTATCCATCATTTTGAAAACAATCTCGCTGATTGCAGGAGTATTGTTATTCCTTTTTATTTTTCGTGATCTTGACATCAATTCAACATACAAATTGATATCGCATATTGGATATTTATTTGTAATAGTGCTTTCCCTCTATTTTATCGGAAGTATTGCGGACGCATTAGCATGGAAATCCCTTCTTGAATCGTCTACACAATCCATTTCATTCATCCGAATTTTATTGATCCACATTGCCGGTGAGTCCTTCTATCGATTCCTTCCTGCCGGGGTGGTTGTTGGAGAATCAGTAAAAGTTTTTCTGATCCGTAAACATTCCACATTTTTATATCCGGCTATCGTCTCAAGTTTGATGATGCGAAAACTTCTGATGGGAATCTCGCAAGCATTTTATATCGGCACTGCGGTTTTTTTCGGTGTAATTCTTAGTACTGCAGGACAAGCTCATTCATTGATAAAAATAGGAACCATCATCAGTATTGCTCTACTGGTACTTTTTATCTCAATTGGATACCTTCTCTACAAGAAAAATTTTGCAGCATCGGTTTACAATTTCCTTATTATGATACCGATTGCGTCTTTTCAAAAGAAGATTGCCCTGCGACAAAAAGACTTTATTTCAACTGATTTAGTTATCCAAAAAGCATTACTGACCAACCGAAAAAAGAGTGGTATTGCCTTCAGTCTCTTTCTATTTGGATGGTTTACAGAACTAGCGGAAACATATATGATCCTTATTGCATTGAATACATCAATTTCATTTGCCGATGCATTGATGTTTGAACCAATCGTATCATTTCTTCGCTCGGTTGTGTTCTTTATACCAGGAGGGCTTGGAATTATGGATTTTGGTTATTCAGCTTCGATTCAATCAATCAGTGCTCATACAGCAGGAACAGTTGCAGCTGCATTTATCATTACCAAACGTGCAAAAGAATTATTCTGGATCATTATTGGAGTTTCGTTGACTGCGATTCTTGGAAAAAACGGATCAGGAAAGACGTTATTTCGCGTTCGCCCTGATATTCTTCCAAATCTGTCGTAAACTCCGGCCCCAATTCTTGATTATTGCTTATGAAGAAAAAGATCCTTCTTATTTGCGGTTCAAAAAACCAAACAACACAAATGCATCAAATTGCTATCCATTTGATGAATGAATTTGACTGTTATTTCACACCGTATTATGCCACCGGTCATGTAGAGTTCATGCGCAGGATAGGATTAACGGAAATGTCCATAATGGGAAACCGGTTTGTTGACCAATGCCTCCGATATCTTAACACCCACAAATTGCAGATCGATTTCAGAGGAGTTCGCCATTCATATGATCTCGTGCTAACCTGCGCTGACCTTGTTGTTCCCAGTAATATTCTTGAAAAAAAAATAATTCTCGTCCAAGAAGGAATGACTGATCCTGAAAACTGGGCGTACCATCTAGTAAAATTGCATTTGATGCCGCGCTGGTCTGCAAGTACATCGACGATGGGGTTAAGCGATGCATATGTGAAATTCTGTGTGGCAAGTGAAGGGTACAGCGATCTATTTATCCGAAAAGGTGTTAAACCGGAAAAGATCGTTGTTACAGGAATACCAAATTTTGATAATTGTAAGAAATACCTTAATAATAATTTTCCACACAAGCATTTTGTACTTGTCTGCACTTCTGATTCCCGTGAAACCGTGAAAATCGAGAATCGAAAAAAAATCATCCTTGATGCAGTCAAAAAAGCAAACGGACGATTATTGATCTTTAAATTGCATCCGAATGAAAATACTGTTCGAGCAACCGCAGAGATCAAACGATACGCTCCAAAGGCACTCATCTACCCGTCCGGTAATACCGAAGAAATGATAGCAAATTGTGACGTGCTGATAACGCAATTCTCTTCAACTGTGTATGTTGGAATCGCTCTTGGCAAAGAAGTGTATTCGAATTTTTCAATTAAAGAATTAAAGCGATTGACCCCTCTTCAGAACAATTCAGCAGCAAAAAACATAGCGGATGTATGTCGTGAAGTGATCGAATTATCTGAAACTAATATTATTCCGTTCCAACAGAAAGAAAGTAAGCTTGGTAAGATCTTGAAGAAAAAATATAAGACAAAATTGATCCACCTCTTTCCGAAAGCATTGTGAAAACGTTAATTGTCATTCAAGCACGAACCGGTTCAACTCGGTTGCCCAATAAGGTGATGATGCCGCTTGCAGGCGCACCGCTTCTGCAAAGAATGATCGAGCGTGTGCAAACTGTTTCAGGGCGAAATGAAATTGTTGTGGCTACAACAATAGATGAGAGTGATGAACCGATTCGAACACTATGCAAGAAAATTAACGTGAACTGTTTCAGTGGACATCCTACTGATCTATTGGATCGGCATTATAAAGCGGCGAAAGAAGAGCACGCAGATATTATTGTTAAAATTCCTTCGGATTGTCCGTTAATTGATCCATCGGTGATTGGTCAAGTATTACAGTTTAATTCACAATCAAACAATTTTTATGATTATGTCAGTAACCTTCATCCTGCCACGTTTCCTGACGGAAATGATGTTGAAGTGATGACATTTGAGAGTTTGGAAGTTGCATGGTTTGAAGCAGAAAAGATTTATGAACGTGAACATACAACACCATTCATATGGGAAAACCCAGAACGATTTAAAATAGGAAATCTCGAATGGGAATCTGGACTTAATTATTCAATGTCTCATCGTTGGACAATTGATTATCCGGAAGATTATGAATTTATCAAAATCATTTATGATGAATTGTGGACGAATCGTAATCCTAATTTTTCGTTGGACGAAATATTAGAGTTACTGGAAACAAAACCAAAAATCCGGACAATAAATGAAAAATATGCCGGGGTAAATTGGTATCGTAATCACCTTGGCGAGCTGAAAACTGTTTCAGCAGATCAAACAAAACAACTTATTTGAATCATGACCGATCAACAGATTATCGAACTTGAATTACGTTCACTTCGCGTCCGTGAACACATCATCCGAATGTCAACTGATGGAGGATGTTTTATCGGCGCTTCACTTTCATGCACGGATATCCTTGTGTATCTCTATTCCAAGGCATTGAATGTCTCCCCTTCATTACTTCAGGATCCAAATCGAGATTATTTACTGCTTTCAAAAGGACACGATGTACCGGCTCTTTATGGAACTTTGGCAGAGCTTGGATTCATCAGCGAAGAACGGCTAAAGAATCATCTCAAAACGAATGATTCAATTTACTGGCATCCAAACAGAAAAATTCCCGGTGTTGAATTTCATTCCGGTTCTCTTGGGCATCTCCTTTCGGTTTCCATCGGTATTGCACTCGATATTAAAATGCGTGGAGGAAAGAATCGTGTATTTGTTGTTCTCGGAGACGGTGAATTGAATGAAGGATCAATTTGGGAAGGATTGCTTGTTGCATCAGCATATAAATTAGACAATCTGGTGATCATTGTAGACCGGAATGAGTTTCAAGCGAATATCAAAACCGAAGAATTGATTCCGCTGGAATCAATCGATAATAAATTTAAAGCGTTTGGTTGCTGGGTAAAACGGATCAATGGACATGACTTTGAACAGTTGGAAAATGCACTTACACAAATTCCATTCACTGCAGAACGACCAAATGTTGTCATTGCCGATACGGTTCGTGGTAAAGGATTGCCAAGTATTGAAAGACGTGCTGACCGTTGGTTCGTGAACTTCTCTCACAAAGAAGTTGAAATGCTTCTCGACGAATTACATGGAGAAAAAATGAGTGAATTAACCGCTGAAACTTTAATGGTGAGATAAGAATGAACTACGAAGAAAAACTAAAAGAAATTTCCGAATACAATCAAAATCTTGTTGTGATGACGGCGGAAAACCGTGCCGCGATCCGTAATTTACCGGAAATACTTGGGAAACGTTTTATCGATGTTGGAATTACCGAACAAACGATGATTGGAGCGGCGGCAGGATTAGCACTTCGAGGCAGAATACCAATTGTTCACGCACTTGCAACATTCCTTACGCTTCGAGCATTTGAATTTATTCGCACGGATGTCGGAATTGGAAATCTTCCGGTAAAACTTGTCGGCGGTGTTCCGGGATTTTTATCTGAAGCGAATGGACCAACCCATCAAGCAATTGAAGATGTTTCGTTAATGCGCGGAATTCCAAATATGAGAGTTTTTTGTCCCGCTGATCACGAAGAACTTGTTGAAGGACTCCCTCAGATTATTGAAGACAAATCGCCTTGGTACGTTCGATACACTACACTTCAACCAATTGTGAAACATTACGATAAGTTTGTTATTGGCAAAGCAGAAATACTCGGTGATGGATTGGACGTTGCGCTGTTAACCTACGGTTTTATGACAAAAGAATCGTGGAGGGCAAAAGAAATTTTAGAGAAAAAAGGTATCTCTGTTCGGTTTATCAATATGAGAACGCTGAAACCGATCGATACGGAAGCGATCATCAATGCTGCAAAAGAGTGTACACTACTCGTCACAATTGAGGACCACTTTCTTACCGGCGGATTGTTTTCAATTGTCGGTGAAATATTTCTTAAACATTCATTGAGATCGAATGTATTACCAATCGCTTTGGAACATCAATGGTTTAAACCAGCATTATTACATGATGTTTTAGCATACGAAGGATTCACCGGTGAGCAAATTGCCTCAAAAATTGCGGTGCATTTACACAACTTAGAAAAAGGCATCGAAACAGAGCTTCACGAAAAGCATGTAGAACCCATTTTGTAAAGGAGTTTTATGAATACAGTATCTTTTAACGAACAATATCCGACTATTGAACAATCAGATGAGTTATATTCGCGAGCATTGGGATTGATTCCCTCTGTCACACAAACATTAGCCAAAGGTCCCGGACAATACATTAAAGGAGTTGCTCCAAAATATCTAGCTCGAGGAAAAGGTGCTCGCGTGTGGGATGTTGATGGAAATGAATTTCTTGACTACACAATGGGAGTTGGTCCTCTTTCACTTGGATATTCTTACCCAGCAGTCAATGATGCAATTAAAAAGCAATTGGAAGATGGTATAACATTCTCTTTGATGCATCCTCTTGAAGTAGAAGTTGCAGAATTGGTTCAATCGATTGTTCCCAATGCAGAATCAGTTCGTTTCAGCAAAACCGGGTGCGACGTTGCCACTGCGGCTGTTCGACTTGCGCGCGCATTTACAAAGAGAAATAAAGTGCTTTGCTGCGGTTATCATGGCTGGCATGATTGGTATATCGGCGTTACCGACCGAAACAACGGGATTCCACAGACTACGCAAGATTTAACCTACACTTTTAATTACAACGATATTCAATCGGTCATTGATTCGATTGACAATGATACTGCGTGCATTATTCTCGAACCGATTGTTTTTGAAGCTCCTAAAGAAAACTTTCTTCACCGGTTAAAAGAAGTATGTCAACAGAATGGCACGTTGTTGATTTTTGATGAAATGTGGACCGGGTTTCGGCTTGCCGTAGGAGGTGCACAGGAATATTTTGGGGTGAAAGCAGATCTTGCTTGTTTTTCAAAAGCAGTGGCCAATGGAATGCCGCTTTCAATCCTTACAGGACGAAAAGATGTAATGCAGTTGCTTGAGAAAGATGTTTTCTTCTTTACAACGTTTGGGGGTGAAGCATTATCACTTGCTGCAGCAAAGGTGACGATTGAAGAACTTCGGGACAAACATGTTCCCGGATATTTATCATTTCAAGGAAACAAATTAAAGTCCGGATACAATCAGCTTGCAGATGATCTTGGTATCGCATTCACACGATGTTCAGGATTTGGATGTCGTACAATTGTTTCATTTGATTCAAGCTGTGGAAATCCATTGGAAATGAAATCGTTCGTTCAACAGGAATTGATCAAACGGGGAATTTTGTGGACTGGATTCCATAATATGAGTTTTTCACACATGGATTCTGATATTGAATATACACTTTCTGCGTATCGTGAAATTCTTCCGATGCTTAAAAAAGTTGTTGAAACAAAAAATGTTCGTGCAGCACTTCGTGGCGAACCAGTTGAACCGGTATTTCGTAAAACGAGTAACTTCAATATGAAACCGAAAAAGGTAGCATAATGACGGATCTTTTTTCTCTTAAAAATAAAGTCGCAATTGTCACCGGCTCGATGGGGTTGATTGGGAAACAGCATTGTATTGCCCTGGCAGAGGCAGGAGCAAATGTTGTTATTACTGATATTGATAAAAATGAATGTGAGATATTTGCAGAAGAGTTACAGGCTGCAACACTGAACGAAACATTTGGTATTGGTGCTGACATCACAAGTCGCTCGTCTCTTGAAAATTTACGCAATATGGTAATCGATAAATTTGGAGAGGTCGATATTCTTGTCAACAATGCTGCTATCAACGATAAATTTGAAAACCCTACTTCAGCGGCAGAACAATCAAAGTTTGAAAATTATCCTCTTGAACTTTGGCAAAAATCATTGGATGTAAATATCACTGGAATGTTCCTATGTTCTCAAATTCTTGGAACGGTAATGGCGGAAAATGGAAGTGGAAGTATTATCAACGTAGCATCAACGTACGGATTAGTTGCGCCTGATCAATCGATTTATGAAAAGCCCGATGGAACTCAACCATTTTTTAAATCTCCATCCTATCCAACCACAAAAGGTGCAGTGATCTCATTCACTAAATTCCTTGCAACGTATTGGGCAAAAAAAGGGGTTCGAGTCAACGCATTGTGTCCTGGAGGTGTAGAAAACGGACAAGACGAATATTTTATCCGGAATTATTCCTCGAAAACGCCAATGGGAAGAATGGCAAAACCGACCGATTACAAAGGTGCATTGGTTTTTTTAGCGAGCGACGCTTCAAGTTATATGACCGGAGCAAACCTTGTTGTTGATGGCGGTTGGACCGCATGGTGAAACAGATTGAAAACAAATAATATTTACAAACCAATCAAACTAATGGAGGGATCTTATGAGTAACAAAATTCACATTGGTCATCAGCTTGTTGGTGAAGGAGAACGAGTATTTGTTATTGGAGAAATCGGTATTAACCATAACGGCTCGATGGACATTGCAAAAAAATTAATTGATGGTGCGGCGCTTGCCGGATGCGATGCGGTAAAATTTCAAAAAAGAACTCCCGAATTGTGCGTTCCGAAAGAACAGCGTGATATTATCCGGGAAACGCCGTGGGGAAAAATGACCTATCTTGAATATCGTTATATGGTGGAATTTAGTGCTGACCAATATTCCGAAATTGACCGCTACTGCAAAGACAGAAAAATCATGTGGTTTGCTTCATGTTGGGACGAAGAATCAGTTGATTTTATGGAACAATTCAACCCTGTTTGCTACAAAGCGGCATCTGCCGCTTTAACGGATATTTCCCTTCTGAAGAAAAAACAAGCAACAGGAAAGCCATTAATTCTTTCAACAGGAATGTCTACGCAAAACGAGATTGAAAATGCAATACATGAACTTGGAACAGAGAATATTCTTATTGCACATTCCACGTCAACATATCCCTGTCCTCCTGAAGAATTGAATTTAAAAATGATCCAGACATTAAAAGCAAAATATCCGAATTGTCCGATTGGTTATTCCGGTCACGAAACCGGATTGGCGCCGACGTGGGCAGCGGTTGCATTGGGTGCAACATTTGTTGAACGCCACATTACTCTTGACCGTGCAATGTGGGGAAGCGACCAAGCCGCATCGGTTGAAATTGGAGGTTTGATGCGGCTCGTCTCCAATATTCGCGATATCGAAAAAGCGTTCGGAGATGGAGTAAAGAAAGTATACGAAAGCGAACTTGGTCCGCGCAAAAAACTCCGCAGAATTCGTGAAACGATAGCCGCATAATTCAAATGAGTTTAGAGATTCTTTCACCGGTTATTGTAACGGTCTTTGCATTTATCCTTATTGGTCTGGAGCGGACTATTCCTTATACCGAAGGTCAACCGTTATTTCGTGAGGGATTTTGGACAGACTTGGGGATGTACACTATTTTCCAAAGCTATATTCTCAGCTGGGTTATCTTTGGATTTATCAATTGGCTGGATACAGTGACGGGAATATCTCAATTTCGAATCATTTCACATTGGCATATCGGATTACAATTTCTCTTATTCTTCTTTACTCACGACCTCTATATTTACCTCTTTCATCGCTGGCAGCATCGGAATAAATACCTGTTCCGAATCCACGAAGCTCATCACTCCGTTGGTGATGTCGATTGGCTTGCCGGAGCTCGTTCACATTCATTGGAAATTCTTATCAATCAAACAATTGAATTTTTACCGATCATCCTTCTCGGAGCAGCTCCAGAAGTTGTTCTCATCAAAGGCATCGTTGATGCTGTTTGGGGAATGTATATTCATTCGAATATTGATGTTCGTTCAGGATGGTTTCAATATGTGATTAATGGACCCGAAATGCATCGTTGGCATCATTCCAAAGTAAAAGGAAATAGTGTAAATTATGCAACCAAGATCGCACTATGGGATTGGATTTTTGGAACCGCCTATCTCCCGCGTCCGGAAAAACCATCTGGATATGGACTTTCAATGTCAAATTTCCCAAAAGGATATTTTGCACAACATTGGTTTGCATTTCGTAGATTTAAAAAAAAATTCAAATGATGTAAATATTTCAGCTTTTATTTTTCAATGCTGATTCAATACTCTTTCAAAAAGGAGATGAACATTGTTATTGCACAGAATTATTCCTGGGCGATCAATGTTTAGAAGTCCTATTTTAAAAGCAAACCTTATGACGCGGAAGTGTACTGGCGAATGTTCAATGCTGGTATGTAGTATCATTGGGATGTATAGCATTGTTCGAAGAAAGTAAAATGGAAAGTTGTAATCATTAACAAAACAGAATCGTCCTAGTACCGAATATTTTTATAACATCGATACAAACTTGGAACAGTGTATTTTGATTGGAAAAATTTAATGCGGAAAAGAAATTTTTCAAACATCTTTTAATCTGCCTCAAACCCTCGCCTGTGATCAAATGCGGATATAAGGTTAAAACAAA
>JFJP01038170.1_pt1 | contig 19734 bp, 15 predicted proteins | sample 431651 | NCBI WGS metagenome assembly JFJP01 (sample SAMN02602958, study PRJNA72255) | Microbial mat metagenome, whole genome shotgun sequencing project. | biome: fresh water; feature: sink hole; material: water; isolation source: purple microbial (photo- and chemosynthetic) mats found in...
CAAGAAATTAAAAATAATCTCTACATTTTTTTGCTTCAAAAACGTGAAGAGAACGCCTTAACATTGGCAAGTACAATTCCTTCGGCTAAAACACTTGATAAAGCCTACGTAATTCCAGAGCCTGTAGCTCCAAAAAAGATGGTGATTTTACTTATAGCTTTGATAATAGGAATGGTCATTCCAATTGCCATTATTTACATTATCGACCTATTCGACCAAACAATAAAAGACAAAAAAGAGCTACAACGTTTAACAAAAGTGCCTTATGTAGGCTCCATAAGTAGTGCAAAAGATAATGAAAAAATAGTTGTAGGCGAAGGCAATACAACTCCAATTGCAGAAATGTTCCGACTTATCCGAACGAACCTCCAATTTATGCTTTCGAGTAAACCATCGCACGTAATAATGATTACATCGGCAGGAAGCGGCGAAGGTAAATCGTTCACTGCTATAAATTTAGCACTTTCGTTTGCGCTTACAAATAAGAAAGTACTTTTAGTTGGATTGGATATTCGTAAACCCGCTTTGGGACAATATTTAGACATTTCAGAAAAAAGTGGTATAACCCATTATTTGTCGAATGAAAGTTTAACGACCGATGCTATTACTTTAAAATCTGATTTACATAAAAACTTACATATAATTCTATCAGGTCCTGTTCCTCCAAATCCAACCGAATTATTAATGAGCTATCGCCTCGACGAAATGATTGAAGAATTGCGCGATAAGTATGATTATATCATTCTGGATTCGGCTCCTTTGGGAATTGTTTCGGATACTTATTTGCTTAATCGCCTGTCGGATAATGTACTTTTTGTGTGCCGACAGAATTATACGCCGCGTGAAGCCACCGAATTGATTAATGAAGTGTATCAAAAAGGCAGTTTGAACGGAATGGGATTAATTTTGAATGGTGTGGACAAAGAAATTGAATACGGCTATGGATATGGACATAAGAAAAGTTGATAGTTGAGAGTTGAGAGTTGAGAGTTGAGAGTTGATAGTTTTTAGTTTATAGCTTTACAGATTGGAAATACCAATCTAAAAATTAAATGAAAATATAATACTGCCCCCAACCCCTAAAGGGCATAGCCGTCAAGCTAAGGAGTATTTTTAAGAAGGGGATATTTCATTTAGTGGTTTATTTACTGCCCCTAACCCCTAAAGGGGAACAGAAATTAGTAATGATAATAACAATATTAGATTGGTTGTTTTTCAGAGACGAAACTAATCAACACCCCTTTAGGGGCTTTGGGCGGAAATATGTAAAATTAGCTTGACGGCTATGCCCCTAAAGGGGAGTAAAGAGTGGTATTCGAAGCGATTTAAATTAATAAAAGATGCAATTTTAAGAGACGACAGTAATTTCTGTTCCCCTTTAGGGGTTAGGGGCAGTTTGTTTCTTAAGAGTTTAGGAACCTTCGGCATAATGTCGGAGGTTTTTTATTCATATAAGTGCAACACGGAAACTTTTAAATTATCATAGTTTCCATTAAATGCCACATATAAATTTGATTATCAATTAATTGAAACCATTTTATAATATTTAACAATAATATTTCAAACAAATATACCCTATAATTGTTTTTAATGATGTAATTTTGCACACCGAATTTCGAAAAAATAAATGAATACTTTAAAACACAATATTACTCAAGCAGCATCAAAGCTATTTCATCGTTCGGGTGTCCGAAATATTTCTATTGATGAGGTTTGCTCTGAATTGCGTATCTCGAAAAAAACTTTTTATCAGCATTTTCAACAGAAAGAAGATTTAATTGGTGCTGTAATTGAAGAAAACAAACAGCAGCATTTTGAAAAATTCGAAAAAAATATCAAAAACAAAAATGCTATTGATTCACTTATTTTTATTATTAAAGAATTAAAAAAAAACTCAGATTGCGAACCGCATCAATTGTGGTTCGATATTCAAAAATACTATCCGAAAGTATTTGAAAAATATGAAAAAATGAAATTAGAAGCCATTCGGATTGGTTTTGAGCAAAACTTGATTCAAGGAATTGATGAGGGTTATTATAGAAAAGATTTGGATATTGAATTAGCCTCTTTTTTCCATTCAGTTCAAATGAAAACCACTTTTGAAATGATGCAGGAAAATCAAAAAAAGTTTGCAAAAAAACGAATGATGGATTTTTATATCGATCTTATTATTCATTTAATTGCCAACGAAAAAGGTTTAAAGTATTTAGAAGAAAATTATTATAACGAAGATAAAAGAGAGTAGAAATAGAAATTTAAACAGATATGATAATGAAGAAAAATTTAAAAACACTATTAATTGTATGCTTTATCGGCTTATCGTCTAGCCCTTTACTCAAGGCAAACGATACGCTGAAAATAAGTTTAAAGCAAGCTATTGAAATTGGACTGAATAAAAGCCCGACTATCAAAATAGCCGACAAGCAGCTGCAACGCGTCGATTATTCGAACAAAGAGAAATTGGCTGCTTTGTATCCAAACATTTCAGCGTCAGGTTCGTATCAACGAGCCCTAAAAAAACAACGTTTATTCTTTTCGTTTCCAGGCATGGCGGCAAATCCCGATGGTATTGAAGTTGGACAGGACAATACAATAGTAGGTGGCATATCGGCCTCATTACCAATAATTTCACCAACATTGTGGGCTACGCTCAAAATGAACGAAGTAGATTTGCAATTGGCAACCGAAACAGCACGTTCGTCGGAAATAACGTTGATAAATCAAATTACCAAAGCATATTATACTATATTAATGATGCAGGATTCGTACGCGGTATTCGAAAGCAACTATAAAAACTCGGAAGCAAGTACGCGGATTATTGCCGATAAATATCGTTTAGGCAGCGTTTCGGAATTTGAATGGTTGCGTGCCGATGTGCAGTTACGAAACGCATTATCCAACACCATTTCGGCCGAAAGTGCTGTGGATATGAGTAAATTACAACTCAAAACACTGATGGGAATCGAGTTATCCACCGAAATTAAGTTAGAAGGCAATTTGAGTGAGTACGAAAAAGCACTTTATGGCGATTTGATGACAATAGACACCACCAACTTGAAGCAAAATACCGATTTAAAACAATATGATTTGCGATTGGAACAAATGAAAAAAACGATAGATGTGCACAAATCAACTTGGTTACCCTCTTTGGCTGCCAGTGTGAACTACCAATATACAGGTATGGGTAACGATAGCACTTCATTTTCAAAATACCCATGGTTTCCAACCTCCAATGCTGCCATAAGCCTTTCGATTCCAATTTTTCAGGGTGGAGCAAAGTACTACAAATCGAAGCAATTAAAACTTCAAATGGATGAAATGAACTTGCAAAAAATAAGTTTGAAAAAGAACTTAGAACTTCAGGCGAATATCTATGTCGACAATATGAAAAAATCGATTGACAAAATACAGTTGAACAAAAAAGGCTTAATGCAAGCCGAAAAAGCTGTAACTATTTCGCGCAAGATGTACGAAGAAGGTGTCGGAACTTTTTTAGATTTATCGAACTCCGAACTTAACCAACTTCAAGCAGGGCTCTCCTACAATCAATCTATCTACGATTTTATTTCGGCTAAAGCCGATCTCGAAAAGTTATTAGGCAAATCAATGAACAATTAAAAAAAGACATAAATATGAAGAAACTAAATTTATTCCCAATTCTAATTATCGCCATTTTATTAGTAGCATGTGGCAAGAAACAAGAAGCCAAAACAGATACCATTGAGCTCAAAAACAAGGTAAAAACAGCTATGGTTTCTGTGCGCGAGGTAGCTCAAAACAATGAGTTTACAGCAACAGTAGAACCTGAAGTAAAAAACAATATTGCTCCAGCCACTCCTGGACGTATTCGGAAAATTTTTGTAGAAGTAGGCGCACGCGTGTCGAAAGGTCAAAAATTGGCACAAATGGACAATGTAAATCTTTCGAACTCCGAAGTTCAAATTGAAAATCTTCGACGGAGTTTTAAACGTGTTTCAGGGCTATTTGCTGTTGGTGGCGCTTCGCAACAAGAGTTAGATAATGCTCAATTACAATTGGATGTGGCTGAAACAAATTTGAAAAATTTGGGCGAAAATACATTTTTACTTAGTCCGATTACCGGAATAATTACTGCTCGTAACTACGACGAAGGCGATATGTATAGCGGACAAATGCCATTAATGACTGTGATGCAAATTTCGCCTGTAAAATTAAAAATTAACGTGTCGGAATCAAAATATACCATCGTGAAAACAGGAATGCCAGTTGATGTAAAATTTGATGTTTTTGAAAACGAAACTTTCACGGGAAAAGTAAGTCTTATATACCCAGTAATCGACGATCGTACTCGAACTTTTGGTGTTGAAGTAAAAATCAACAATGCCAATGGAAAAGTTCGTCCAGGTATGTTTGCACGTGTAAAAATGAACTTTGGAAATGCAAAAAACGTCGTAGTACCTGATATGGCTATAATTAAGCAATCGGGCTCGGCTGAGCGCTACGTATATGTGTATGCCGATGGAAAAGTAACTTACCGCAAAGTAGAATTAGGTCAACGCTTAGGGGCTGAATATGAGTTGCTTTCGGGTATTGAAAATGGCGAAACAGTAGTCGTTTCGGGTCAATCGAAACTAAACGATGGCATGGAAGTAGAAGTGGTGAAATAGATTTTTGTTCATCATACAATTGGTTAATTAGTTTTTAAACGAAAATAACCAATTAACAAATGAACGAATTAACAAATTAACAAAAAATTAAAGACATGAGTTTATACGAAAGTGCTGTAAAAAAGCCAGTTATGACCACACTCGTTTTTGTAGGTGTTGTTATTTTAGGACTTTTTTCGCTAAATAAATTACCGATTGACTTGCTACCAAATATCGAGACGAATACCATTATGGTATTAACGACTTACGATGGAGCAAGTGCTGCCGACATTGAAACCAATGTTACTCGTCCGCTCGAAAATTCGCTGAACACCGTAGCGAATCTGAAAAATATAAAGTCAGTTTCGCGCGAAAATCGTTCAATGATTACCCTAGAATTTAATTATGGCGACGATATCGAATCGCTCACAAACGATGTACGCGATAAATTGAACATGGTAAAATCGTTTTTGCCAGAAGGTGTTCAAGAGCCCATTATATTCAAGTTTAGCACCGATATGATTCCCGTAATCATGCTATCGGCTACCGCCAAAGAGAGTTTGCCAGCATTATACAAAATTTTGGATAATAAAGTGGCAAATCCATTGGCACGTATCGATGGTGTGGGTTCTGTATCCATTACTGGAGCGCCAAAGCGGGAAATACAAATTTTTATCGACCCTCTAAAATTAGAAGCGTACCATTTGACAATTGAAAGTATTGCTCAAAATATTCGCATGGAAAATGTGAATACGCCTGCCGGAACGGTTGATATTGGGAGCGATTCCTACTCCATTCGTGTGAATGGCGAATTTAAAGATGCTTCAGAACTCAACAAGATAATCGTTGGTTCGACTGGAGGAAAAACAATTTTCCTTTCGGATGTTTCCATTGTTAACGATGCCGTTGAAGAACGGATGCAGGAAAGTTATACAAATGGTAAACAAGGAGCTACCATTGTTGTGCAGAAACAATCGGGTTCAAACACGGTTCAAATTGCCGAAAAAGTTCTCAATGAATTGTCTGCAATCAAGAAATCGCTTCCTTCGGATGTAAAATTAGACGTAATTATTGACACTTCGGATAGCATTAAAGAAACAATCAGTGGTTTGACCGAAACGGTACTTTACGCATTTTTATTTGTCATACTTGTTGTTTTAGCGTTTTTGGGTCGTTGGCGTGCAACTGTCATTATTATTCTTACCATCCCCATTTCGCTTATTTCAGCTTTTATATATTTGGGCGGAACAGGTGGTAGTTTGAATATCATTTCGCTAAGTGCACTTTCGGTAGCTATTGGTATGGTGGTAGACGATGCCATTGTGGTACTCGAAAACATTACCACACACATCGAGCGTGGAAGTCGACCCAATAGTGCTGCCGTTCACGGAACAAACGAAGTAGCAGTATCCGTAATCGCATCAACGCTTACACTGATAGCCGTATTTTTTCCGCTTACACTTATCACAGGTATGGCAGGCGTTATGTTTGTGCAATTAGGCTGGATGGTTACAATAATCATGACCGTTTCGACCGTTTGTGCCCTTACTCTAACACCAATGTTAAGTTCGCAACTTTTACGACTGAACCCTAAACGCAGTAAAATTTTCGAAAAAATTTATTTGCCAATCGAACGTTCGTTGGATAATCTCGACAACTCGTATGCTAAGTTTGTAAATTGGGCTGTGCGTAATCGCAAAAAAGTAGTTATTTTTGCTACTATCTTTTTCATTTTAAGCATGTTGCCTATTGGCTTTATTGGAACAGAATTTATACCTGCGCAAGATAATGGTCGTGTGGCTGCAACTATCGAGATGCCCGTAGGTACACGTATGGAAATTACCAAGAAAACGGCAGAAGACTTGAAACAGCTTTGGCAAAAAAAATACCCCGAAATTGACATGATTAATTACAGCGTGGGGCAGGCTGCCAGTTCGAACGTATGGGGATCGTTGCAAAATAATGCTTCGAACATTATTTCGCTCAACTTACGAATGTTACCTCTTGGCGATCGTAATCGCTCGATGTTCGAAATTTGCGACAGCATACGTGCCGATTTGGATAACATGCCCGAGGTAAGCAAATCGAATATCATTGCCGGTGGTGGCATGAGTATGATGGGCGGACAATCGACCTTAGATGTAGATGTATTTGGGTATGATTTTGAGCAAACCGATAAAATTGCTAATGAACTTTCGAAACGAATTGCAAAAATACCCGGATTGGTAAACGTGAAAGTAAGCCGTGGCGAATACACACCCGAATATCAAGTAGAGTTCGATAGGGAGAAATTAGCTATCAATGGACTGAATATCAGCACTGCTTCAAATTATTTACGAAATAGAATTAACGGACTTACCGCTTCGCTTTATCGTGAAGATGGCGAAGAATATTCCATACGTGTTGTTTATGCGCCTGAATATCGGCAATCGATTGAGAATATCGAAAATATCCTCATTTACAACCAACAAGGACAGGCAGTTCGATTGAAAGACTTAGGTCGTGTGGTCGAAAAATTTACACCTCCAACTATCGAGCGCAAAAATCGTCAACGATTAATTACGGTAGCTTCAACCGTTTCGGGCACTACCATCGACAAGGCCGTGTCGGAAATAAATGCACAAATTGGCGAAATGAGCATACCTTCGGATATTTATTTAGAAGTGGGTGGAACTTATAAAGATCAGCAGGAGTCGTTTAGCGATTTATCTATTTTGTTGCTAATCATTATTTTATTGGTATTTATTGTTATGGCTTCGCAATTCGAATCGCTTAGCTACCCATTTATTATCATGTTTTCGGTTCCATTTGGGATTTCTGGTGTTGTACTTGCCTTGGCAATTACGGGTAGCACGCTCAACATGATGTCGTTCGTGGGTCTGATTATGTTGGTAGGTATTGTGGTAAAAAACGGTATTGTAATGGTGGATTATATCAACCTCAACCGCGAACGTGGCTTAGGAATTATTCATGCCGTGGTTACAGGAGGCAAATCGCGTCTACGTCCGGTTTTAATGACAACGCTTACTACTATTTTGGGTATGTTACCAATGGCATTGAGCAATTCGCAAGGTTCGGAAATGTGGAAATCGATGGCAATTACCGTTATTGGTGGTTTAACGGTTTCGACCGTTCTAACACTTGTAATTGTGCCAACAATTTATGCTATTTTTGCTGGAAACGGTGTAAAACGAACACGTAGAAAAATGCGAAAAGATAGTTTGAAAGTTTGACAATTTGTTTTGATAGTTATCTGAATTGAGAGTTTTAAAATTCATAAACAACAATAGTAATCTACTCTCTTTTCCCCCTTTGGGGATAAGGGGACAAATATAAACAACCATGAAAGCAGTATTTATAGCCTTCGATCAGGCATATTACGAACAGATACTTACAATATTGAATTACGCTCATATTAAAGGGTTTACACGTTGGGATGAAGTACAAGGGCGTGGTAGCAAAACTGGCGAACCACATTTTGGAACACATGCGTGGCCATCACTCAACTCATCTATACTAACTGTAATAGACGATGTAAAAGTGAAACCTCTGTTAAACGATTTGAAAGCCTTAGATGCCACTTCCGACCTTATGGGACTACGTGCCTTTGTATGGAATGTGGAAGATGGAATTTAATTAGCTCTTTTGAGTTACACTTTTAAGTCTGCTCTGAAAAGTATATTTTTTAAAATAAAAAATACTTTTTGGAGCAGACTTTTTTAATTTCAATAAATTCTATGTTATAAAACATATAATATTTGTCAAAATAAATAAATTCAGATTTTATTAATCAAAATATAGTTGTACTTTTGTATGGTTGTTTAAACAACTATTAAATACACAACAATATGAGTCAATTACTAAGCGGAGAACTTTTCGATATTTTGATAGGTAAAATTTCAACAACTATCAACCGTACTATTTTACGTGCTTTTGCCTCCGAGAATATTGAGATTACAACCGAACAGTGGACCGTATTGGCTTCACTCTCAATAAAAGACGAAGTTACACAGCAAGAACTTTGCAACACAACTCTCAAAGATAAACCAAGTATGACGCGACTGATTGATAAACTCGAACAACGTAAATTGGTAATTCGCCTGTCCGACCAACCAGATCGTCGCGTAAATATTATAAAACTTACCAACGAAGGCAAACGAATTCAAGATAAAGCTACACTTATTGTTCAAAATATAGCATCCAAAACACTGAGTAATATCACGCCCGAAGAGTTGGATTTGAGTCGCAATGTGTTACGAAAAATCATGTCAAACCTAAAATAATTTTTTTATTTATATAGTTGCATACACAACTATATTAAAATTTAAAACCAAACCACTTCTTATTTTTACAACAAAAAAAACACATACCAGAGAGCATACACGCAATCTATGCTTTCTAATCAAAAAAAAAATTCAATATAGTAGCAAAATGAAAAAACAGCTTTTATTTACATTGGCAATTTTTGCAAGTTCGCAAATGTACACACAAAAAGTAGTGCAACTCGACGATTGCCGGCAGATGGCATTGTTGCACAACAAAAGTTTAGTGATAGCAGCCGAAAATATTCGCGCCGCACAGGAATTAAAAAAGGCAGCATTCACACAGTTTTTACCAAATTTTTCGGCTAACGGAGGTTACACACGCAACGAAAAAAACCTATCGTTACTTGCCGAAGATGCATTATTGCCCGTAGGCACTAAAATGTCTGATGGTTCATTTGGCTTTACCGCCGATCAAATTTCGAATAAATGGACACTAATAGAAAACAAACCCGTGCCGCTCGATGCGAATAGTGTACCATTTAATCCAACAACCAATCCCGAAAAAATACAATGGAAGGGATATGCAATTCTTCCCAAAGAAGCTATGGAGTTCGATATTCAAAATGTATTTGCAGGCTCGGTAGGTTTTGTGCAGCCATTATTTATGGGCGGTAAAATACTGGAACTTTATAAAATGGCGAAGTATGGCGAAAATATCGCACAAGCTCAACATGAAAGTAAAGTTACTGAATTGCTGCTTGAAGTTGATGAAGCTTATTGGCGAGTGATATCGGTACAAAATAAACTTAAAATTGCCAAACAGTACCGTGATTTACTCAAAATACTTTGTGCAAATGTGCAAACATCAATTGAAGAGGGAGTTGCAACTAAAACAGAGCTCCTTAAAGTGAGAGTAAAGCTCAACGAAGCCGAAGTAATGCTTACGAAAGCAGAGAATGGTCTTACTCTTTCGAGAATGGCGCTTAATCAGCTTTGTGGAAAAGCTTTAGACGATGTTTACGAACTATCGGACGAAGAGTTAGTGAAAGATGAACAGCCACATCTCAAACCAATAGAGCAGGCAATAAACGACCGCCCCGAAATAAAACTGCTCACTCAAGTTGAGAATGTGGCGAAAAGTAACGAAAAATTAATGCTTTCGAGATTTATGCCCAACATTGTTCTTTCGGGCAATTATTTGGTTTCAAATCCCAATACTTTCGATGGATTTAAAAATGAGTTTGGTGGAATGTATAGCATTGGAATAGTTGCTAATGTACCATTATTTCATTTTGGCGATAAGTTTCACACTTTAAATGCAGCCAAATCGCAACGAAAAATTGCAACTACACAATTGGAAGAGGTGAAGGAAAAAATGCAACTTCAAATAAAACAAAGTACTTACAAAATGTCGGAAAGTATAAAAAAGACGGCAACAACAAAACAAAATGTAGAATATGCCGAAGAGAATTTACGCTATGCTAACGAAGGATTTGAGGCTGGCGTAATTACCTCTACCGATTTGTTGGGAGCTCAAACAGCTTGGTTATCGGCAAAATCGGAGGATGTAGATGCTCGCATAGACACTCACATTTGCAACATGTACTTATCAAAATCATTAGGCATACTTAATGCGTCCGAACTTACTAAAACTACTGCAAAATAATTCAAAAAAAAATACAGATTAAACAAATTACAAAAGAATTATAAATACATTACTACCATGAAAACTAAAAACAAAGATTTGAGAATTGGTTTATTTGCCTTAATTATAGTTACAATAATCATTTTTGTTGTAGGATTATTTGTGAATAAACCCGAGCCAATCGTAATTCAAGGCGAAGCAGATGCCTCCGAAATACGTATATCAGGCAAAGTGCCGGGTAGAATTAAGCAATTTTTAGCCCAAGAAGGTGCCCAAGTTAGTGCTGGCGACACCTTGGTAATAATTGATAGCCCCGAATTATCAGCCAAATTGGAACAAGCATCGGCAGCACAAAATGCAGCTCAAGCTCAAAACAAAAAAGCAATAAAAGGCGCCCGAAAAGAGTTGATAATTGGGGCACACGAAATGTGGCAAAAAGCCTTAGTGGGGGTTGATATTACAAAAAAATCGAACGACCGTGTGCAAAAATTATTCGACAAGGGGGTAGTTTCAGCTCAGAAACGCGATGAGGCTGAAGCTCAATACAAAGCCGCATTAGCTACTGCCAACGCTGCAAAATCGCAATACGACATGGCTAAAAACGGAGCCGAAAACGAAGACAAGGAAGCGGCTATTGCTTTGGTCGACAGAGCTAAAGGTGCTGTAAACGAGGTAAAATCATACCTCAAAGAAATTACACTTACGTCGCCTATCAATGGCGAGATAACCGAAATTTATCCAATGCGTGGAGAGCTTGTTGGCTCAGGTGCACCTATTATGAGTATTGTGGATTTAACAGATATTTGGTTTACATTTAATGTACGCGAAGACTTGCTCGGCGATATGAAAATGGGCAAAACATTTATGGTGAAAGTACCTGCATTGAAGGATAAAAAAATAGAAGTAAAAGTAGAGTATATCAAAGCTTTAGCATCGTATGCTACCTGGAAAGCTACCAAAACTAGTGGACAATTTGATGTAAAAACATTCGAAGTGAGAGCTCGACCCACAAAAGTTGCTGAAGGGCTTCGCCCCGGAATGACCGCACTTTTTGAGGAAGTTATAAAATAATACCTATTCTTATGATAAACGGCATTTTTAAGACTTTACACGCTACCACTATGCGCGAACTAAAACGTATGGTCAGTCGCCCAATTTATTTCATTGCATTAGTTTTGGTAATGGCATTTTGTTATGTGTTTTTTCTGACATTTTTCGATAATGGTCAACCCGATAAAATGCCAATTGGTGTGGTCGATTTAGATAATTCGTCTCTATCGAGGCAGTTTGTTCACAATGTAAGTGCAACTCAACTATCTAAAATTACCATGCGACTTGGAAGCCACAAAGAAGCTCGCGAGGAAATGCAACGCGGAAATATTTATGCTTTCGTAGAAATAGAACGCGATTTTCAGAAAAAAACAATAGCAAATAAAAGGCCTGTAATAGGTATTTATACCAACGATGCGTACTTAGTGGCTGGTTCGCTGCTTAGCAAGGACTTAATGTATATGAGTGCGCTGAGTTCGGGAGCTGTACAAAGGCAAATTTTGAGGGCAAAAGGTATTGAGGAAAGTCGTATTATGGGAATTATTCAGCCAATTGTAATTAATACGCATTTAATTGGTAATCCGATGGCCAATTACGGAGTGTATTTACTTAATGTATTATTGCCTGGAGTATTGCAATTAATGGTATTGATGATGACAATTTTTAGTGTGGGCGTCGAGTTTAAAGAACGAACATCGTTACTATGGTTAGAACAAGCTGACAACTCGATACAGCTTGCCATTATTGGCAAGTTGGCCCCGTATACCTTGGTATTTTCCCTTGTTGGAATGATTGGCAATATATTATTGTATGGTTACATGCATTATCCATTAAATGCAGCTATTGGCTGGATGTTTCTCAACACAATTATGTTGGTAACGGCTTCACAATCCGTTGGTTTATTGTTAATTGGCATTACTCCCGTGCTGCGCGATGGCGTAACGTTGGCTGCATTTTACGGCTTGCTGGGGTTCACCTTTGCTGGATTTACCTTCCCTATAGAACAAATGCCTCCTTCAACTCGTATTTTTAGTTACCTTTTTCCTATACGACATTATTTTAATATTTATGTCGATCAGGCACTTAACGGGCTGCATATAGCTAAGTCAGCTTATTCATTTTTAGCATTGGGTTGCTTCAATCTACTTCCAATAATAGTCTTGTCTCGTTTGAAAAATGCAGCTCTAACCAAAGTATTTCCTATAAAATAAACACTTTTCAAAGCATGAACAATAGTAAACATTCACTATCTGCCAAAGATAAATGGTTTTCAATCTTTACAGAATTACACCATATCATTCGAAACGAATTCAAAACCATATTCAAAGACCGCGGTGTGGTAATCGTTTTTATCGTTGCATCGCTCGTATATCCAATGCTCTACTGCGGATTATATAAAAATGAAACCTTGGTAGATGTGCCAATAGCAGTGGTTAATGCCTCTAAAAGCGAAAAAGCGCGTGCTTATGTTCGTCAAATTGATGCAAGTCCCGATGTAAAAGTTGCCGCTAAGTACTTCAATATGCGCGAAGCAAAAACAGCTTTTGAAGCAAAAGAAGTGCACGGAATTGTTTATATTCCAGAGGATTTCGACAAGCGACTGAATTTCAACGAACAAGCTAACCTATCCATTTACTGCGACATGAGTAGCTTTTTGTATTACAGAGCTCTGATGCAAGCTGCCAATTACACCGCATTGCACGTAGGTAAAGAAGTACAACTCGAAAGGCTTGCCGACAAGGGTATTACTGGCGAAAGCGCCGAAATTGCGGCAGAACCTATTTCATTTCAAAACAATATTTTGTTTAATGGCGGAATGGGCTTTGCGAGTTTTTTAATGCCTGTTATTTTAATGCTAATAATTCATCAAACATTATTTTTTGGCATAGGAATGCTTGCTGGCACTGCGCGCGAAGAAAATAGATTTAGCAACCTTATTAGCAACTCCATTCACCGTGGAGGAGCATTGAGAGTAGTGTTGGGAAAATCAATTTGCTACTTTTCAATGTATATTGTATTTTCGTTTTACATACTTTACGTGGTACCAAGGGTTTTTAATCTTCCACATATTGGGCAGTGGATGGATATTGCAACCATGATGCTTCCCTTTTTATTGGCTACTATCTTTTTTTCGATGACCGTCTCAGTGTTTCTTCCAAATAGAGAAACGGGGATGATTATTTTCTTGTTTTTTTCGCTGATATTATTGTTTTTAAGCGGTGTGTCTTGGCCACAATCTAATATTAATGGATTTTGGAAAACCCTTAGTTGGATATTCCCTGCTGTACACGGCATTCAGGCATATATCAAAATCAACTCAATGGGAGCTGATATACAACATATTAATTACGAATACATTAACCTCTGGATACTTACAGCTGTATATTTTCTGACAACAATTGCATCTTACAAATGGCAAATAAATAAAAGCGAATTAGTTAACTCCTAAAATATTTTTCTTTCGGTTGCAAAATAATGTTTTATCTTTGCATCTCAAAAAAGAAAAAATTAATTTTCAATACATTTCAGTATGCTCCTCTACCCCAACGCCAAAATTAATATCGGACTAAATATCACCGAAAAACGCTCGGATGGCTACCACAATATCGAAACAATATTTTATCCAATTGGCTTGTGCGATGTGCTCGAGGTTTCACCTTCGGATAGTTGTACCGATTATAGTTTCTCAACCGCAGGTATTGAGATTGATGGCGATCCCGAAAATAATCTTATTCTGAAAGCATTCCGTCTTTTAAATAACGATTTCGACTTACCCGCTATCGACATAAGTTTGGTAAAACAAATCCCTTTCGGAGCTGGACTTGGAGGTGGTTCTTCGGATGCCGCTTTTATGCTTAAAGCACTAAATAAACTTTTTGGCTTAAAAATTGCAACCAAAAAACTAGAAAAGTATGCTGTAAAACTGGGAGCCGATTGTGCGGTATTTATTCGAAATAAACCCGTATTTGCAACAGGTATTGGCAATGAATTTACAAAAACAGAATTATCTTTAAAAAAATATTTTTTAGTTTTGATAAAACCCGACATTCATGTTTCAACGCCCGAAGCCTATTCGAAAGTTGTTCCACGAAAGCCTGAAAACTCCTTACTGGAATTAGTAAAATTGCCTGTTAAAGATTGGAAAGGGCTGATAGTAAATGATTTCGAACAATCTGTTTTTGCAAATCACCCTGAAATTTACGACATTAAACAACAATTATACGATGCTGGAGCTTTGTATGCTTCCATGTCGGGTTCGGGCTCAGCGGTATATGGACTTTTTGATTCAGAGCCAGCATTTTTGCCCAATTTTGGCAATTGTTTTGTAACTGGTGGTATTCTAAAATAATTTTTCATAACTTTGCAGTCCAAAATTTTATAGCCTTATGCGATTTTCAATTTTGACAGTAACATTCTTATTCTCCTTTTACTTGTGTAGTCAGGTAGTTACGGAAACTCCAAATGACATTTTCCGTTCTCTTGCCACCACCGATACAGTTTCGGGTGCGAAGGTACGCGTTTTTCAAGACAGTAAAATTGAAAATTCATTAGTCAACCGAAGGGTAAATCAAATAGTAAAAACGGGTACAGGCGCAGGCTTTCGCATACAGGTTTTTTCGAGCAATGTGCAACGAACAGCTAAAGCAGAGGCTTTCGAAATTGAAAAAGAAATTCGAAATGTTTTTCCCGAACTTGGCGTATATGTAAGTTATATTTCACCCTTTTGGAAAGTACGCGTTGGCGATTTTAGAACTTCAAGCGATGCACAAGCTTTTCAACCTGAATTAATTTCGGCATTCCCCAATCTTAAAAAAGCAATTTACACTGTAAAAGAGAAAATTAATTATTAATGATTAATGATTAATGATTAATGATTAATGATTAATGGTAAATGATTAATGGTAAATGATTAATGGTTAATGGTTAATGGCTGTCTTAATTGAATAATTAGCAATTCATAACTCGTAATTCGTAATTCGTAATTCATAACTCGTAATTTATTCTATGGATTTTAATATAAATAGACCAGTGCCGTTCGAAGATGAAAAAACGGAGAAAATTGCTTTTCACTACAAAGAAATTCTAAAATTACTTGGCGAAAATGCCGAACGGGAAGGTTTATTAAAAACGCCCGAACGAGTTTCGAAAGCAATGCAATTCTTAGTGCAAGGCTACGAGCAAAATCCCGAAGAGATTATTCAATCGGCTATGTTTACCGAAAATTATCGACAAATGGTAATTGTGAAGGATATCGATTTTTATTCGATGTGCGAGCATCATATACTCCCATTTTTTGGGAAAGCACATGTAGCTTATATTCCCAACCATAAAATTACTGGACTTAGCAAAATTGCACGTATAGTAGAAGTATATGCACGCCGACTTCAAGTACAAGAGCGACTTACAACTCAGATCAAAGAGTGTATTCAAAGCACACTTAATCCAATGGGTGTAATGGTTGTTATCGAAGCCCAACACTTATGTATGCAGATGCGTGGCGTTCAAAAACAACATTCCATAACAACCACTTCCGATTTTTCTGGCGTATTCGAACAAGCCAAAACGCGCGAAGAATTTATGAATTTGATAAATAAAAAGTAACGGAATTTACAATTTTCGTGTCACCCAATAATCAGGTTTACTTTCGTGCTTGTATCTATTTACAGCAGTAACCACAAACGAATAAGTTCCCTTGAAATGCCTCTTGAGGTTTCGTAAATCCAAACAGCTATCTGAAGTTCTTGCAATAATATTGGTAGGGTCGTTAAAATCTCCCACATTTTTGCCCTTGAAGGCATACACCACATAGTATTTTACATTGCAGCCTCCCTCCTCTTCTATTCTATCCCAAAGCAAATAAGCATCGGAGCCATCTTTTATCACACGTACATTTTGTGGCTGAGCAGAATCTTCACCTTTAATATTTCTGTTTACAGGCGTTAGAGCAGGATATTTATAATAATTAGTGCGAAGGGTATCATTAATTCCCTGCAAGTTTTTAAGAAATCCTTTGGCACTAAAATATACGGCACCATCAATATTATTATACAACTTGTTATGTTTCAGTTGTCGGGCAAGTTCATTGCCTTTGCGCCAAGCATCGGCAGCCGTTTTTGATCCCAATTGTGTGGCATACAGGCCAATATACAAGTTTTTTCCAAAGGAATTTTCATTCCACCATTTTGCCAAGATTGTATAATCGGCCACTTTTTTACCAATTTCCCAATAAAGCTGCGGCACCACATAATCAATGGTTCCTTCTTGCAACCACTTCAAGATGTCGGCATACAAATCATCGTAATTCTGAACACCAGCCTGCGTTGCCGAACCTCGTGGATCAACATTATTATTTCGCCACACACCAAAAGGCGATATACCAAACTCGACCCAAGGCTTGGTGCTTTTAATTGTTTGTTGCAACTCGGCAATAATCATATTTACATTATTGCGTCGCCAGTCGTCTTTTTGGCCTGGAGTAAATCCACGTGGATGCATTAAAAACGATTTTTCATCGGGAAACTCCTCATTTTTAACCTTATAAGGATAAAAATAATCGTCGAAATGAATTGCATCCACATCGTAACGCTGTACAATATCTTCAACAACGCGGTTCAGAAACTCACGCGTTTCGTCCAATCCTGGATCAAAATAATATTTATCACCATATTTTAAAAATAAATTTCTGTTTTTGTAAAATAAATGAGTTTTCGAAAGTATATCTAAATTATCGCTATTGGTAACTCGGTAAGGATTAAGCCATACATGCACATCGATAAACCGCTTGTGCGATTCTTCAATTACAAACTGCAAAGGGTCGTAAAAAGTTGTGGGACGTATACCTTGTTTACCCGTCAACCAATGCGACCAAGGCTCTAAAGTCGAAGCATAAAACGCATCGGCAGTTGGACGAATTTGAAAAACAACAGTATTAATATTTAGTGCTGCAAACGAATCGAGCAACTGAATCATTTCCGCTTTTTGTTGCTTTACAGTTAAATTTCGCTGACTTGGCCAATCAATATTTGCAACCGTAGCTATCCAAACAGCACGCATTTCGCGCTTTTTGTATTGCGCATTTGTTGGAATTAAAATCAGTATTGTAAAAATAAAAATAAATATATTCTTCATCTTGTTCATAATCAATTAATTATTTCTTATCACCACTCCCGAAAGCTTTCGGGACAAATTATCACATCACCACTCCCGATAGCTATCGGGACACATCATCACATCATCATCACTTCAATGTATCTTCCTGTCATCCAATGCCTTCTGATACTTCCTTGCATTTGCCTGATGTTCAGCATAATTCACCGCAAAATTATGTTCTCCATTAAATGTTTCTTTGGCACACATAAAAATATAATCGTGTTTGGTGTAATTAAGCACAGCGTCGATACCGTTTTGAGATGCCACCCGAATAGGCCCGGGAGGCAGCCCTTTGTTTCGATAGGTATTGTAAGGCGAAATTTTCAGAATATGTCCCATTTTCAATCGCCTAATAGTAAAATCGCCAGCCGCAAATTTCAAGGTTGGATCGGCTTGTAGGGGCATTTCCGTTTTCAATCTATTAATATATAGTCCTGCCACCATAGGGCGCTCAGCTTTGTTGTTTGTCTCTTCCTCAACAATCGAAGCGAGCGTAGCCACCTCCACGGGCGAAAGCGGAATAGCATCGGCTTTAGCCTTTCTTTCGTCAGTCCAAAAAATGTCGTATTCTTTTTTCATCTTCTCAAAAAGTTCATGGGCATCCATATCCCAAAAAACCTCATAAGTATTGGGAATAAAAACGGCAATTGATGTGTTTGAGTTAAAATTATTGGTGGCCAAAAATACCGAATCGTTCATTAATCGTATAATAGAAAGCGAGTCGGCCATAATAATTTTCGACAATCTTGCTGCAAGCTGTTCTTTAGTTCGGATATTATTAAAAGTTAGTTTAAGTGGTTTTTGCCTTCCATTTTTAAGCATCCTCACTAACTTAAAATTATTCATGCCATTGGTCAATTGGTAGCGTCCTGGACGAATTTTTTTATAACCTAAAATTGTAGCCGCTTGTTTAAACGAAAAAACAGAAAAAACATTATTCGACGATTGTAAATTGGCAACTACATCTTCTATCGTGCTATCATCCCGGACATATAGGTAACTATCTGCCTCATCTTCGAAGAAAAGATTGGGAGCAAAAAAAATAAAAATGATAGAAATTGAAATTGTAGCAGTAATTGCAAACAGCCAAAACAAAGGCTTTTTAGGTGAGAAAATCTTTTTTATCGTCATAAAGTATTACAAATAATTTTTATACACAAAAATACAACAAAATGCCCATATTAAAAGCATATTTTGAACAATTTAAAAATCTTTTTTGACAAACAAAATCACATTAAATTGACTATCAATTAAATAAACAAATATTAAATCAAAATTAGAATCAAAAACGCAAAAGCATTTTGAGAATCAAAAATTCCTTTCTATCTTTGCAGCCGCTAAAGCGAAGTTTTGGAAGTTTGGGTGAGTGGCTGAAACCACCAGTTTGCTAAACTGACGTACGGGCAACCGTACCACGAGTTCGAAAGGGATCTTTTTATAAATTTCGTCATAAATTTAGAATAAAAGTACCAGAAAATTTTGCAAAGACGAAAAACAATCGTATCTTTGCACCGCTTTTGAAAAAAGGCACTAATGATTGTCTCATGGTGTAATGGTAGCACTGCAGTTTTTGGTTCTGCCTGACCAAGTTCGAGTCTTGGTGAGACAACATAAAATAAACGGTTGATATTCACTTTTGAATTTCAACCGTTTAATTTAAAAAACCAATCCATATAATTATTAATTGTAAATTATTAATTATAAATTAAACAACTTGTCTTATGGTGTAATGGTAGCACTGCAGTTTCTGGATCTGCCTGTCTAGGTTCGAATCCTTGTAAGACAACTATTTTTTATTAAAACAGCCTGATTATCAAACAAATAACTAGGCTGTTTGTTTTTCAGAGGAAGAACAACAGGAAGAGTCTACATTTTTTAATGTGATTGTTGAATAAACACAATAGGTGTTTAGAAGTGAAAGTAATTGACGGTTCATTAATTACCGAATACTTTTGACCTATTTAATTCTAATCTATTATATCTAGTCATTCTAATATTG
>JFJP01038095.1_pt1 | contig 19733 bp, 17 predicted proteins | sample 431651 | NCBI WGS metagenome assembly JFJP01 (sample SAMN02602958, study PRJNA72255) | Microbial mat metagenome, whole genome shotgun sequencing project. | biome: fresh water; feature: sink hole; material: water; isolation source: purple microbial (photo- and chemosynthetic) mats found in...
CACCGCAACCCAATATTTGACCGCAGCAAACCGAAAGCCCCGCTTTTATCGTAAACAGCCTTTGATTCGGGAGCGTAATTTGTAAACATCAAGCGATTACCCCAATCTGCATAAGCCATATCAAGTAATTGTGATGCGATTCCCTGGCGGCGCAAACTTGGTAACACCCAGTTACAACTCAACCACCCAAACTTAATCGGTTCGCCATCAATAAAAATCCAGTCGGCTAATATGCCACGATAAGCAATCAATTGCGTATCGTCGTAAGCTAAGTACATGATTATGTCAGTGTCAGCAAGTCGCGGATTGCTGATGTGCGATATAGCCCGATGACGCGAAATGGGAATATTGGGTAGCTGTTTATACTCATCCGATTGGACAAACTCATGGAGCAGTGCCGGTGTTAAACGTTTGACAAGCATTGATTAATTAGGAATTATAAATTGAAAATTAAGAGTTGGCTATCGCCGTATAATTAAGCGCTTAGTGATAGTTGCGTATATGCTTAGGATTATTTTCGAGTTATAGTGTTTCTTTTTAAAATTTGCTTAATTCCGAATTTCATGTACTCTTGCTTCATTATCTGGCTTGCCGGATGGAGTGAATCTTCCATTGGAATACGATGAATATGTAGAGGATAGCTATCGTTGTTCATTCGTGCAGTGCCAAAAGAGCAATCCACCTTTGCTTGAGGTTGCCGGTACAGCCAATCGAAAAAGTTTGCACCAACATCAAAATCAGTGAACGGAAATGAAAACGTGCTATATGGTTGCGGAAGATTATCAGCAACATATTGCAGGCATTCATCTGTTTGCATTATCTGTTGTTCTAAGGTCAATGCAGAATATAGCGGATGATTGGCACTATGAGCGCCTACACTAAAGCCCATTGCGATTAATTGTTTTAATTGTTCGAGGCTCATATATGGTTTTTGTTGCTTCAAATATTCGTCGAAATTAAAACCCAAAATATTTGCAATCGAATCCAGTGTGTTGTTGTCAGCGTATCCCAACATCATAATTTTCTGACTGATACTTCCTTTTCCAAGTGGTAGCTGAGATTCTAAGCGTTGTTTTTCACCAAACGATAAATCCTTGTTTTTGAGCCAATTTACTAAAAGTGATGCTTTACAACGATAGAACAGGTTATTATTATCTACAAACGACGAGTTGATAAAAAAGCAAGCATTTACCCCTTTTTTATAAAGTATGGGTGCAATTATATGGTAAACCTCACTAAAACCATCGTCGAAAGTAAAAAACACGACGGGTTTTGTAAAAATATCGCCAATCGTCAAATCATTTACCAAATCATTCAAATCAATGGGAAGGTAATGTTTCAGAAAAAAATCAAGTTCATTAGTAAAAGTGCGGATATTTCTTAATTCATACAATTGATTCGCATGAAGCAAAGGAATATCAGAAACGGTGTGGTAGAAAGGCGCAATAAGTTTTTTTGGACACCAATTAATGAGCGATTGAATAGGCATCAATCGGCTTGTGGTTCGAAGAGCCAAATTAATTACATGATTTAGCCGACTCATGGTCTATTCTTTTTCGCCAAAAGCTAAATCACCGGCATCGCCCAGTCCCGGCACTATGTACGATTTCACAGTCAACTCGTTGTCAATTGCGGCTGTCCAAATTGTAACATGCTGGTTAGGAATATATTTCATTAAATATTCGATACCTTCGTTGCTTGCAATACACGTTACAATGTGCGTGTGTGTAGGTGTCCCGTTTTCGAGCAATTCTCTGTACGACAACACGACAGACGAGCCGGTGGCGAGCATTGGGTCGGAGAGTATCAATACTTTCCCGTCAATTTCGGGCGACGAAACATATTCCACTCTTATATCAAATGTTCCATCCTGATGGTATTTGCGGTAGGCTGCTATGAAAGCATTTCCTGCTTTATCGAAAACATTCAACAATCCATTATGTAAAGGAAGTCCGGCACGCAAAACAGTGGCAAGCACTATTTCATCTTGTAGCAGTGGAATCATCGCTATACCAAGAGGTGTAGTTACTTCTGTTTCTTTATATTGCAATGTTTTGCTGATTTCATAGGCAAATATTTCGCCAATACGCTCAAGATTACGCCTGAATCGCAAGCGGTCTTTTTGTATGGTAACATCGCGTATTTCGCCAATGAACTGGTTTAATGTCGAATTGGTCAATCCTAAGTTACGTAGCATAGGTTAGTGTTATTAGTGCATCAAAAAATGCAACTTTAGTTCAATTCTGTTTTTTCTTTTTCGTCGTTCTGTAATTTCATATATTCGAGCGTTGGTTTGAAATTGATTGTAGTTTTTTCAAAGCCAAGCAACTGAAAAAACTGTTCTAAGGTAGCTTTTCCTGATTTTGCAGCATAATCCATTATTCCTTTCTCAATGGCAGATTTAGCTAACTCTTTTATGCACATAGCTTTTACAAGTGTAACTTCATCATCCGAATAATCGCGACGCTCTTTTATAAAAATTTCATAACCAAGAATTTCTTCTTTTGCTGTTTTGATAAACCAAGGATTAATAATGGTATCAAGCATTGCCGGTGGTGGAATTGTTAAAACCAAATGCTTAGCCGAAATGGTATCTATATTTTCTTCTTTCAGTGTTTTAAGATCGAAACCGGCTTGTACTACTCCTCTACCTATATAAACCAGATTATTTCGCTTACTAAAAGTTGCTAAATCTTTTTCCTCGCTTCTGAGTTTAGATTCTGCTTGCTTATAATCATCTTCTGCATTTTCAAAATCTTTTTCAAGTGCTTTAATTTTCTTTTTAGCAGCATCAACCCTTTTGTCGGCATCTTCCACTTTCTGATCCATCTCATTATGGCGCTCTTTTTCTTTCCGTCTGCTTATAGATTTAAGCTCCTCTTTGAGATTGTCGTACTCTTGCTCTAAGGTAGGAAAATCCTTTTTTTTGTATTCTAATTCACGTTTTAAGTTATCAACTGTCAATCGCAAATTTTCGAGTTTCTTTTGTTGTAGTACTACGTCATCGTGTTTATCGTAATACTTTTTGAGCAGTGGATACTTTACAAACAATTTTTCTTTATTTATTTCAAAAGTATCGCCATATTGTCTTACTAATTCCTCAAAAGCAGAGAATAAGTCGGCGTAAACTTCGCCATAATACTCGGCGCTAACTAATTGCGCTATATCATTTATTTCTTTGATCAATACAGGCGTTTTCTGCATTTCAACTTTATTGCTCTTGAAAATATTCATCCACTTTGGCAGCAGATTAAATTTTCCGGCTACAAAATAACAGACAATAATTATGGCGAGTACAATTGCAATTCGTGTAACAAGTTTTGTCATGGCTATCGGTTATTGAGAAGTACGAAAAAAGTTTGCTGGCTTTTCTGTTTTTTTGTTATACCAATATAGGCAAAAAAAAGATGTTTGGCAAAATTATTCCTATTTCATTTTGTTTATAAATTCAATAATTTCTTGACATTTATTATCTTCCGAATTTTTTTTATTTGTCAGATAATTCGTCAAAATTCATTTAACTTGCTTACTATTTCTTTTTTTCATTATCGCGAAGCTCTTCAACTTCCGATTGCAATGCTTCATTTTCACCCTGCAAACTTTTGTCTTCGCGAAATTGAATGTATATTTCGTCGAAACCGGCTGATTTTAAAATGGGCGTTAAAAACTGGATAGTCTTTTTCTCAGCAGTTTTGGTTATGCCCAAGTTGTCGATATTGGCACGAATATCCTCTTCGCCTTTACGAAAGAGGGCATCGCGATCTTCGATACCTATACTGTTCCATTTTAAAAGCGACTCGCTATCAGAGTATTTCTTAATTATTTTGTAACCCTCTGCCGGATACGAGAAACTGATTATTTCGATTGGGGGAAGTGTGAGGTTTATTTTCTTGTTTACTATCACAATATCTTGTTCCCGTAACTTATTCAAATCAATACCTGCTTTTATTGTTGCTTCTGTTTCTGCAAAAAAAGTAACATCTTTTAGAATTAATCTTTCCTTTTTAGCTGAAATAACTTTGGTAACAACATACTCTACTGTTGCAAGTTTGGCTGAACTTTTCAACTTATTGACCACCTCGGCGCGTTTGGGACGGTTGCACGCGCCAGTGCTTAACAAAACTATGCAGGCTAAAGCAATGATCAAATACGATTTAAGTTTCATAATAATCAGTTTATCGGATTAAGCAAGCCAGTTGCGTACTTCGTCAATGCTCGGATTGGTGTAACCGAGTTTAAATTTTTTGTTAGCCCCACATAATTCGTGGTGTAGTTTTTCTGGTTTTAGCTCTTTCATTTTTGCAACAGTGGCGTAACCTATTTTTTGTATCACGGCAATCCATTCTGGTGAAATTCCCAGTGCTGCAAAATCGTCAGTTGAGTCAATTACTGCTTTCTTTTCAGGACGCATTTGTGGAAAAAACAGCACATCCTGTATCGAATTTGAATTGGTCATAATCATTGATAGCCTATCAATACCGATGCCTATACCCGCAGTTGGTGGCATTCCATATTCCAACGCCCGAAGAAAATCGTCGTCTAAAACCATCGCTTCTTCATCTCCGCGTTTGCCCAAAACTAATTGTTCCTCAAAACGCTCGCGTTGGTCTATCGGATCATTTAATTCGGAAAATGAGTTGCAAATCTCTTTTCCATTGCATATCGCTTCGAAGCGTTCAACGAGTCCGGATTTGCTGCGGTGTTTTTTAGCCAATGGCGACATTTCGATAGGATAATCGGTTATAAAAGTGGGTTGTATAAGTTTTCCTTCACAAGTTTCGCCGAATATCTCATCAATAATTTTACCTTTACCCATAGTGTCGTCAGTAGCTACGCCAAGTTTCAGAGCAGTTTCGCGCATCTGGGCTTCGTCCATAGTTGATATGTCAATGCCGGTAAAATGCTCAATAGCACCATACATAGTAAATCGTTTCCATGGACGTTTGAAATCAATAACATGTTCGCCTACTTGAACTTGAGTTGTTCCGTGAAGGTTAATCGCTACTTTTTCAATCATTTCTTCCGTCATATCCATCATCCACTCGTAGTCTTTATAAGCTACGTAAAGTTCAATTTGTGTAAACTCTGGATTGTGAAAACGGCTCATTCCTTCATTTCTAAAATCTTTCGAAAATTCATATACTCCGTCGAATCCGCCAACAATCAATCGCTTCAAATACAATTCATTTGCAATTCGCAGATAGAGTGTCTGGTCTAACGTATTGTGGTGCGTTTTGAATGGGCGTGCAGCGGCGCCACCATATATGGGTTGTAAAACAGGCGTTTCCACTTCGAGGTATCCTTTCGTATTCAGATACTCGCGCATGGTGTTCACCAGTTTAGTCCTTTTTACAAATACATCTTTAACTTGTGGGTTAACTATCAAATCGAGATAGCGTTGCCGGTAGCGTTGTTCGGGATCAGAGAAAGCATCGTAAATAACGCCATCTTTTTCTTTAACTATTGGTAGTGGACGTAATGATTTGCTTAAAACAGTCAATACTTTGGTATTAATAGAAATTTCGCCAACTTTTGTAATAAATACATTTCCGCGAACGCCAACAATATCACCGATGTCAAGTAAATGTTTAAATACCTCATTGTACATGGTTTTATCTTCATCCGGACACAATTCGTCGCGATTTACATATACCTGAATTCTGCCTTGTGAATCCTGAAGTTCAATAAATGATGCTTTTCCCATGATGCGACGACTCATTATTCGTCCGGCAAAGCTTACGTCTTGAAAATTGTTTTTTTCGGCACTGTAATGCGCAAGAATTTCGAGGCTTGTAGCATTTACTTCATAAGCAGCAGCTGGATATGGATTGATATTTTGTGAACGCAATGCACCGAGCGATTCGCGGCGTATTATTTCTTGTTCGCTTAAACCTATTATGTTCATTGATAGAATATTGTGGTTACTTTTTGTGTGATAAAACATTAGCGTTGCAAAGGTAATATTTTTTTTGGATTTATTTGTTTTTGAATTAAAAAAAAAGAGCTTGCCTATTTTCGGTTGGATTCTGTGGTTATGTCAATAGATTTAGACCACCACAAACTAATATTGATTTTCGGTAGTTTGAGTAAAACCATTCGCAAAATTAACTGTCGTATTTAATGTGGGTAGGATGAGGTGGTGGTTTCACTTCTAATAGGCTGTACGAATGGGAATAAGGGTTTAAATGAAAAGGAGAAAAAATGAGGTTTTTAAGATAATACAAAGCCCTTTTTGTGGATAACATCTTCATTGGTTAGAATCAGTTTAGTCTGTGTTCCACTCTTTCGTATTAAACGGATTTTCAAGACTAAACACAGAGCGCACAATAGAAAGAGGAACACACATAATAAACAATGGAATGTTATCTGGAGGAGATAGCATCCAAACGTGAATTATTGAAATAACAATATGAACGTTAGAAAAACTGATGCTTTTCAACGTCGAAATGATAAACAACAGTTCGGCATTACTGCTTTGCGATTGCCAGTAATGTCGATCTGATAATAAACATTTCTACTCCTCGATTTCGATCATTGTAAACGGTATTTTAAGGATCGACTGGTAGTCTTCGCCCGCTTCGAGCATATCTTCGTCGTCTTCCTCGTAATACCAGTTTATTTCAACTTTATTATCCCCCTTGTTAACAGCTTCCAGCTTTTTAAATACATCCAAAATACATTTCGACGAACTTGTGTTGAAATATTCGAGTTGAATATTCACTTCAGTATAAGGTTTTGAAAATTTGGCGTATTCATCAAGCCAATCAACCAAAGGCTTGTAAAATTCAATTGAATTCTCAGGAATCGAACGCCCTTTTATTTCAAGTTTCCCGGTTTCGGAATCGAAAGTAACAGTTGGTGTTTTTGCAGATCCCTTTATTGAAATTGGCTCCATTCAAAAAATGATTTAATGATTTACTATTTCTGATGTACAAAAATATGCAAAATTCAATAATTTATCAAAAAATAATGTCAGTTAAGAGATGATTTATACTATCAAAATATCAAGACAGAAAAAATAAATTTTTTCGTCGTATTTATAAAACGTGTAATTAAGTTTATTTCCGGTTCGTTTGGCAATATCAACCATTCCAAGTCCGCCACCACCTTTTTCGGAAAACTCCTGATTGTTCAGTATCAACTTATACAACGATCTTATTTCGTCATTTGTTAAATAATTTATCTGATCCATTCGATCTTTTAGTATTTTAATCTTTTCTTTCCGCACAAAATTGCCGGTCGAAAGTTTATACTGGTCATCAACTTTGGAAAAGATACATATTGCAAATTTCGGGTCAAAAACATTCCTTTCACTCTCCGGAGGCTCGTCAATATGATGATACAGATTCTGTAAGGCTTCAACTAACACGTTGTAAACTTTTCGTCGTACTGCTAACTTTTCATCAATAGCAGTGAGTTTCGCTTCTATTGTTTCAAGTATGCTGCTAATTAAGTCGGCAGTAATTGAACCTTTATAAGCAAAAATCACATTGTGATCGGTCATCAGTCTGTACCATTCGTGTATATCAAAAGCCATACGTATTGATTAACGCCTATAATTTCGTAAGTACAAAAATGCTATTTAACAAACTAAATGCAAAATTATTAATTTAGAATCGAAAACAAAATATTTTAGTCAACTAAATTTATAAACAATTGCAAAGTAATGAATATTTAACAATTAACAAATAATTTTTTTTACTGTTGCTTGGAAATGTGTGTTTTTATGTGTTTTACGATTCATTTTTTTTAAGTTTATTGCAAGCAGACCATCTTTTTTAATGTAATAAAAGGCTATATTTTGGCAGGTTGCTGCTGTTTTTAATTTCGCGCTGCGATATTTTAATATAATACCAACCGGCTTTTAATGCTCCAGATTTTATTTGATAGCTTGTGTTTGAGGAAGTTACCATTGTTGTTGGGTGTAGTTTATTATCCGCATCGAATAATTGCAAATCGAGGATTGGCGATGGTTGCTCTGTCAATTCTACGGTGATGGTAACTGGTTTATCATGTACTTTCACCTCAAATTTCAACCAGTCGGTATCGTTGTTCAAATCGGATTTACGGCGTCCACAAAATGTTTTGTGCAATGTATGAATTTGTGATGCATTAAAATTTAATACATTAGCCATTGCTTGCGAATCATCTGGTTCGTATTGATCAAAAATATAGCTGTTATTTTTGTTACAGTTTGCATCCCATGCACACACTTTGTATTCCTTTGCTTTGAGTAGCATAATTGCAGCCTGTCCGTTCGAAAACACGCTCCTACATTCCGTATTCAGATGATAGGACATAATATTATCGGTATTTGGTTGGTAAGCATCGCCCCAATTATCGCGTTGGTTGCTAATGTAACGGCAGCTATCGTCCACATTACCAGCTAAAATTGGTTCGGCAGGGGTGTCGCATAGGGCATCGCCATTGTGCTCGCATATTAGCCCATGTTTGAGGCATCCGCTAAACCGTCGCGTTCTACTAACTGCCTCTTGCCTGCACTTACCTTTACTCCAGTTACGAAAAGTATGTTCCAATCCAAAAAAATGTCCTATTTCGTGTGTGAGTGTGGTTGAAGTGGTAGGGTAACGAAGCACTATTGCTTTACTTATTTTATTATAGGTGCCGCGCAAAGCTACTTGACGTTTCAATAATGGTTTTTTAACAATTGCTGTCGTCAGATGGATGTTGATGCATCCCCTATTTTTATTCAACATGGTAGTAACCGGCACATCAAAATAGTAGCCCATTTTTGTAAGTCGATTTTTGTTGATATACTCTATTGGGTAGCGCAGATAAAAAATTATTCCTGTGTTATTTTTGATATTATTGTCATTAAGGTCATCCATCATTTTTTTTATGTCTTGCTCAGTAATATAATTAGCGCCATCGTTATTGCGGTATATCCAGAATTTTATTGGAACCCTGAACAAGGCATTGTTATAATTAAATTGCTGGTTGTAGAAATTGCAGCTGTCGAGTATTTGCTGTAAGTAAGCATTGTTGCCAAACCAAGGCTCGTGGTAAAATCGGCGGTCATTTTGTGGAACAGCACCACAAGCATCATCAGAACCGATTTGAGCGTAAGATATGTTAATCAGAAATATACAAAGTAATGCGGTGTAATATTTCATCATGGTTTGATTTATTGAATAAAAAAAGCTCTTTCCATTTCAGAAAGAGCTTTTTACTTTATTTAACGCAGTGTTAAGCTGGGTTTACGGTTTTTTGAACTTTAACGCTAAAACTAATTGAACCATCAGTAGTTCCAGTAATATTGGTAATCTTAATCAAACCTTTTTTACCGCTTGCTGTAACGAAAGCAATAACTTGGTCTTTAGCCAATTGATTGATTCGGGTTTCAGTAGCATCAGCTCCAGTTACAAGTGAAACAATTTGTGCATCGTCGGTTATTGCTGCAAAATCGCCTGTGAAAGTAACTTTTTTAAATTTAGTGCCATTTTTTGTTGTCCATGAGCTTACGCCATATACATCATCAATAGTTTTATAAAGTACAGACTCATCGTTTGGTGCAGCAAGTGTAGATTTTTGTAAATCAGAATAGAAGTAAACAATGTCAACTTTAGCAGCATTTGTTTTTGCTGTTGCAACACTATATACTGCGCCATCTAACGAAGCAAAAAAGCTTCCTTTTGCATTACCGGTTGCGCCTAACTCTGCTGTCCACGAATTGATTGGACCAGCGCCAGATACAATAACAAATGGTGTAGCATCTTTTGTGCCTTGACCGCCATCATCGGTAACAGTAAATTTAACTACAACAGAAGTACCAACTGCAACATCTGGAATTACAAAATCATACGTAACTTTTACGCTTGTTAGATTTTTAGCAAATGTACCATTGGTTAAAGAATTAGCGGGTTCTGTACTTACAACACCTGAGCCGGTTGCCGGATTCACTGCACCTGCGCCAACTGAAAATGTTTTAAGGTCTTCATTAGAACTAATTTGTAATACGAAAGTTACTTTTTTACCTTTTACATAGCCGTCTGTGGGTGTTGAGCTTACTACAGTTATTGTGGGTGGAATGTAGTCTTCTTCATTACTACCACAACTTGTGAAAAATGCTGATACAGAAAGCAGTACAGCAACAAACAGTAAATTGATTTTTTTCATAGGGTCGAATTTTTAATTAATAATATCTATAGGATTCCAATCGTTAAAAATTAACGATAACCATATTCTTATATAACGTTGACTTATTATTTTTGTTTCATTTAATCTGGCTTTACATTTGTTTCCATTGCTTTTTATAAGCAGATTCAAAATACTTATACCAGCTATCGTCGTGTGTGTATTCCAGCACCTTTTGTTTTACAACAGCTTGCGGATTTTGTTTGTAGTCGCGGGTCGCTAAGTACCCGCCTAAAATAGTTTGATCTATTTTCGTCCAGTTGCGCGACACGTTGCGTTTGCGTAGTTCCTGTAGCAATTCAAATGCTTTGTCGTACGATTTTTGTTCGATAAAATATTTTATTCCAAAGCTAACAAAATCGTTATACCCTTGCTTTATATAATCAAATAACGGTAAATGTTCTATTCCGAATTTTTCAACCCTATATTCGTAGTAATAATTGTCTGCTTCGGCATATTTATCAGTTGCAGTTTTGAAATTATTCGATTTAGTTTCCTTACTTGCAGCATCGAGTAGTAATTGGTAATTGTAAGCAGGCTTTATTTGAGTCAGCTTGTTTTCAGCGCCTGATATGTCAATTTCACATTCTGGTATTTTCTGAACTATTTTCGTAGCTTTAATAAGCGCATGTTCGGCATCAATAAACTTTTTTTGTTCGATAAATTGCACGGCTACATTGTATTCGCTATCATAAGCGCTTTGCAAGTTAGAACATTCCTGCGTGAAAATGCCATCTTTCAACTTACCTATCGAAAAGTCAATATCTTGATTATCTTCATATTTGTACAGTCGCTGAAGTTTTTTTGCTTTGTTGTAGAGCGTTTGTGCATCCTGAAGTTCATTTGCTTTCACATTTCGCTCGCCTTCCTCGATAACTTGGTAGATAAATTTTTTCGCATTTTTATCAATTAAAACAGGGAGTTCGGGATCGGGGTTAAATTTGTAATGTGGTTCCATCTCCTTCGCTCTGTCGAAGCGGAGCATGGCTTGCTCATATTGTTCGTTATTAGCCAAATCAATTCCTTGTTGGATAAGATTAATATACCGTTTATGCTTAATATTCGACTGGATAATTTCTTCTTTTTTGCTTACCTCTAACTGATTAGATTTTTGGTAGCTGATAGCGTCGTCTAAAAATTTTTCTGCCTGATCGAGATCGTTTTTATTGTACGCCTCTTCCGATTTGGTGAGTCGTGCCTGGTAGATAGCATTTTTTGTGTTCAAAATTTTTACATCCAGTCCATCTGGACAGGCAATATTTTTTTCGTCGGTGCAAATTCGTTTTGCCGCACTATATCGCTCATAAGCATTATCGAAGTTTCGCTGGTTAAAATAATCGTTGCCCTGCGAATAATAACCTTTACATATCTTATCCATCAACAAATTGGTGTTGCTTGCATCGGTAATGTAGGCGCTATTTTGCAATTGGTACAGTCGCGCACTTTTAACCTGTGTTTCGGCTTCATCAAATTTGTAGGCACTCACGGCATTGTCGGCTTGTACGATAATACGGTTGTAAATTCCTTGATATGCACGGTTATACTCGGCTTTCATGTTTTCAGAACAGTAAATACCATCAATATTTTTGCAGATAAAATTGGCGCTTTCGAGTGTTTTCAGCGCTTCCTCAAATCGCTGGTTGCCATTACTTCGCTGCGATTCGCTAATATACTCTTCGTAAATTTTTGATGCCAATGTAATTGCTTTGGTGCGGGTTTGCACATCAGGATTCATTCGCTGTACAATTTCTTTTACGGTTCGCACAGCCTCGTCGCGGTTTCCTTTTTCGTAATTGAGCAAAGCAAGCTGGCAATGAGGTGGCGCATAATAGCGGTTTACATTGATGGACTTTGAAAAGTATTGCTCGGCAAGTGGATTGTTACCACGCATTTGCGCATCTACGCCTCGATTATAGTAGGCAACATGTAAATTTTTAATAGTTTCCTCCACTTCTTGCGACTTCGATTGGTTGCTTCGTTCAAAAGTGTTCAATGTTCGAATCAAACCAGCAGGATCGTTTTGTGAAAGTGAAAGTTTCTGGAAAAAATCGCGGTTGCGCGTACTTCTGATATACTGATTGTTCTTCTCTATAAGCGTCTGGTATTCGTATATTTGGTCAAGATTTTCGGTGTTAATATTGCTTAGTCGCGTGGCAGTTTCTTCTACGTGTTTTACGGTTTGGTAATACTCATCAATCATCCGCGCGCGGCTTTCAAAAGCACTTAAACTATAACTATCGTATTGAAAATTAACTTCCACAAGCTCAAGTGAATAGTTTTTTTGCTCGAAGGTATCAATATGCGAAATACTCACTAACTCGGTAGCCGGATGGCGGATAGGGACATTGGAGAAATCGAAAGCCTTGATAACATTACCACGTCGCGATTTCCAGTTCATTTTAAAACTAACTTTATTGGGCAATAGCATTTCGCTAACCTGAAAGTTGCGGTAAAAAATATCACCGCTCAATTCGTAATTTTTTATAAACACCGAAAACTCTGCATTATTGGCATAACCGGTTATTTTCATCTCCTGCAAATAGGAAAAAGTAAACTGTGTATTTCGGGCTGACTTGCCGGTACCTTCACTTAGTTTATTAAGCAGTTGGTCTTTATACGAATTGTAGCCTTCGTACTGCACCAGATATGTTTTCCGTCCCGACTCGCTGAACAGTACATTTTGTTGTCCGAAGCTATTAAGCATCAACAAAGTTAATGCTATTGTTAATGCTATGTGCCGCAATATCATAATTAATAGGTATAATAATGTTAAACGATGCTGTAAAATTAGCAATATTTCACAGATAACGAAAAAAAGCATTCAGGATTTTATACAGCATAGCCCGAAGAAGTAAATTCGATTTTCGCTTTGCAATCATTCATTATTTTTCATTTAACATTTGTATCTTTGCATTATCCGCGCATCAACTATTGGCTGCAATAGATTGTTGCGATTACTCGTTATAACAATCACAAAAACATAAATTATGAAAATGCAAAAATGTGTGTTATATAAACAATTAGTAACAAAAACTCTAACTAACTATAGTGGGAGTTTGGTTATGCTCCTTGTGCTACTGCTATCGCTTTTTGGTTCGGTTAGCGTGCTTGCTCAGGAAACTATTGAAGCGAAACTTGAATATAAAAAAAATGTGAAATTTCAGTTTACCGACGAATGGCAATATCTTTCAACTGATTTATACCTGTTCAATGGAAATAAATTTGGTAGGGTCGTAAATAAATTGGCGAGTAAAAAGCCCAAAAAGAATGAATTCCTCGAGTATCTGTATATCTCGGCTAAAATGAAAAACATAACAATTTTCGGTAATGAAGATGTTGTGTATCCGATTTATAACTTCCAGATTCAAACCGACAAAGCCGAGTATAAAACACAAATTGGCGATAACCTTGAAGTAATCAGAGTGATAGATAAATTGCCGTTGGCTTCAAACAACGAGTTTATTGATGCTGAAATTAACATCAAAGCTATCAGCAATAACCAATCGTTGGAGATGCTTACGATGGTAGCTAATCAACTGATTTCGATCTCGTCAATTAAAAATCCTACCGGAGCAGTAATGTCGTTGGTACGCGAGTATGGTAATCTAATTCAGACCAATACGACTAAACGCGAGTATAAATTTTCGTCAACTATACGGCTTTATGAAGAGCAGAATTTTGATATGAGGCTACATTCGATCCGCTTGTATGTTTTTTTACCTACCGGAGCTGATCCTTACCGTTTGAACACTGATAAATTGGATAAATTTTTGGAAGCAAACGACAATCCAGAAATTGGTCGTAAACAACTCGAAACACTTCTCAATTTTGCGGATTATCCTTATCTTGTTGTAGTTAATTATAAATCGCTCTACCAAATGGATGTGATTACAGGCGACGAAATAAGCCAGGAAACCATACAAAACCGTAAGTTGAAAATTGAAAATGCACGGACACTTGGTTTGATTAAAGACGAACCTTACCGGCAGGAAAAATATTTTATTGAGTATCTCGAAATATTCAATGACCTGAAAAGTAGCATGAATCTCTACAAATTGAATTATGAGATTAAAAATACTGAAGCATTGTCGAAAAATATTTTTACGATCATACAGAATTTTAACCGACTGAAAACTACTTACAATCACCGGCTCGAAGCAAATAAGACCAACACCACTTTCCTGAATTTGTTTAAATCGGAATACGAAGTCATTTTTTCTACTGCCGAATTATATCTCGAAAAAGATGTGAATCTAAAGAATTGCAAAGAGTTGGTAAATACGCTATTTGAGCTTGACCAACGACGAAACCAAAATTTAAAACCCGAAGATATGGACGCGTATCTTCGTAAACTATACTCTATTGAGCTTCCCGACAGCGCATTTTTATCTACATCGGCAGAAGGAAAATTGATAACAGAATATTCTGCACGATTCGAGCGTGGTTTGTTTACCGAGGTTTACGATCCTGAAATTCGCCGACTAAGTAGAACTCAGGCAAACGATAATACTATTGAGCAACGCAACCAACTTCGCAACATGGTGAAAGCCACCAACTGTCGCACTTGTCGTACACACGCCATCGAAGCCATTAATGCGTACAATGAGCGATATGAAGTTTATAAAGTTGGTTTGATGCAAGCTAAATTAGATAGCGTGGTGAAAGCAGCAGACCAAAAAATGTTCGACTTTATGGAGTGGAAAGATTGTATATCGAAAAATCTTCAAAAAGAAGAGATTACTACAAAACTTGGTGCTGTAAAAGAACGTGTGGTTACTAAACACAACGAATTGAGTGAGATGATGACTCAATTAGATAAAAAAATCAGCGAGAAGCGAAATTTCAAAAAAGAGGAAGAAGTTCTTTCTTTTATTGAAAATCTGAAAGTTATGGTTGCTGATATTGAAACCGGTTACAATTACCTCTGCCAGCGTTACGATTATTTGTGCGATTGTAAAGCAAAAAATCTTGATGGACAGTAAAACAATCCTAAAACATTGACAAAGTTCCAAAACTTTGTCAATGTTAACCTTATTTCGACAAAAAACCATGAACAACTCCGAATTACCAAAACTTCCAACTGCAGCTGATGTACAATGGGCGCAAAATCGCATTGCTGGAAAGCCGCACCACACACCGGTTTTAAGCTCCGATAGCATTAACCAAATTGTTGGTGCCGAGCTATATTTCAAATGCGAGAATTTTCAAAAGGTTGGTGCTTTTAAATTTAGAGGTGCAGTACATGCATTATCCTGTTTGTCGCAATCGGAATTGAAAAACGGTGTTGCTACACATTCGTCTGGAAATCATGCGGCTGCGTTGGCTCTTGCTGCAAAAATGTATCGCACCAAAGCCTATATTGTGATGCCCAGCAATTCGCCTGCGATAAAAAAAATTGCAGTAGCCGGTTATGGCGCTGAGATTACTTACTGTGAGCCAACTCTCGAAGCGCGCCAAACTGCGCTCGACCAAATAGTAGAAAAAACCGGCGCCATATTTATACACCCTTACGATAATTTCAATGTTATTGCAGGTCAGGGAACAGCAGCCTTAGAGATGCTTGATGATATGCAGCAATTTATTCCTCGGAGAATAATTATTCATGGGGATGAGTGGGAATTCGATAACCATGATAAACGTTTGTTAGATATAATAATGACTCCTGTAGGTGGCGGCGGACTTTTAAGTGGTACAGCCCTTATTGTAAAGCATATGTTGCGCAGAATTTTGGTTATAGCAGCAGAACCCGAGGGCGCTGATGATGCGTATCGCTCATTCACCAGCAAGCAATTTGTGCCATCTATTAATCCACAAACCATTGCCGATGGCTTACTTACCTCGTTGGGTAAGCTCACATTTCCAATCATTCAGCAAAACGTTGACGCTATAGTAACGGTAAGCGAAAAAGCTATTGTTGATGCCATGCGAATGATTTGGGAACGAATGAAAATAATAGTTGAACCCTCAGCAGCCGTAACGCTTGCTGCTATTTTGGAACAAAAATTTGATTACCGCGGCAAAAGAATCGGTATCATTCTGTCGGGAGGTAATGTGGATTTAGATAATCTGCCTTTTAGAAAATAATGGAAAGCCCCGCAAAACTACCAACTTATGCGCATTTGCAATGGCACATTACCGACCGTTGCAACAACCGCTGTTTGCATTGCTACCAAGACAATTATAATGGTAGCGAACCTTCGCAAGAACAAATGCTTGCTATTTTAGAGCAATATGAAGATTTTTTATACAGTTGCAGGTTGGAACACGGACAAGCCAAAGGACATCTGACAATTACCGGTGGCGAACCTTTTGTACGATCCGATTTTTTCGATTTTCTTGAAATCTTATATTCAAAGCGACAAAATTATAGCTATTCCGTATTAACGAATGGATCATTCATCTACGACAATACAGCGAAGCAATTGGCAAAACTCAAACCACGAGAAATACAATTAAGTATTGAAGGTTCTGAAAATACGCACGATAGCATACGCGGAAAGGGCGACTATCTCCGTACAACTGAAGCTATCAAATTGTTGGTAAAATATGGGATTGCGGTAGTGATATCCTTTACAGTCCACCAAGATAATTATCGTGAGTTTGATAAGGTTGCACGGCTTGGTTATGAGCTGAAAGTAAACCGTGTGTGGGCAGACCGCATCATTCCTTTCGGTAGCGGAAGCAACATGCAATCATTGACACCACAGCAAACCCGCGAATTTTTTGGCATTATGAAAAATGCCCGACATTTGAACGGAGCGTTTCGTAGGTCGCGCACCGAGATTGCCATGCACCGTGCTTTACAGTTTTTAATCAGTGGCGAGCATATTTATAATTGTCAGGCTGGCAGAAGTTTGTTGGCATTACTGCCAAATGGCGACCTCCTACCGTGCCGCCGTATGCCCGTTAAAATTGGAAATGTTTTTGAAAAAACTATTACGGAATTATATTTAACCAACCAATTTTTAAACGATTTACGAAATTGTACGCATATTGAGGGATGTGTGCAATGTCGTTTTGTAAAACAGTGTCAGGGCGGACTCAAATGTTTGTCGTTCGCTGTACACGGCTCACCTTTTATTCGCGATCCGGGGTGCTGGGTGTAGGCTAATAATCAATATCCAACCGCCCATACTCAATATTTGCGGTTCAGTATTTCGGAATAAATAATTGCTTTTTTCAAATCAACGTATTTTGGTTTCCGTGGCTTTTGATTTAATTCGGTCGGGAAACTCGATTTTGTAAGATCATGCTCATCAAAAACAGTAACCGCGTGGGATTGGCTGATGCGTTTTTGCGTAGCTTTTTGCATATCGGGTGTCGAAGGTTCAGCCATGCGTTTGGGCATTGGCTTGTATGGTTGCTCGTACACTGGGGCTGGTTGTTCCTGAAATTCAGGTATATCATCATAAAGGTCATCACCTTGTGTTTGGCGTCCACTCAGCGTTGCCAGCATTTGTTCTATTTCCGAAGGCTCGTATTGCGGTTGTTTTGGCTTTGGCTTTTTGCGAAAAAAGCCTGATAATATAACTACTGCAAAAATCACGATGTAGAGAATATCTTCTAATTCCATAATATTGTAATTAAAAATTAATAATTTGCCTCTGCCTGATAATATTGGTTTTACAAAATCTAAAAGCAACAATCTAAAATCAATTAGGTATATTTACTTCCTGCAAATGTAGGCAAAAACTAAAACATACGCAACAATAATTGTTTCGTTTCATTAAAAATAGTATCTTTATCACCATAAATTTACTGTGCCATTATTAAAAAGTAAATGGCTTAATTTTTGTGAAAATAAAGAACGATGAAACTTGATTGTCAAGTTTTTTTGGAATGTTGTTGCACATATTACAAAAACAAAATTGTTTTTGGAGTATTGATCAGAAATAAGTAATTTTGTGCTATTAACTTTAAAATACAACAAACTTGGAAACGCTAATCATTGACGAAACACCAGATACCCCTGAGATTATGCTCGATAGGGAAAATTTAACTATTCGAATTGAAGGTTCTTCGTATCCAGAGAATGCGTTAACCGTATATAATCCTGTGCTCGACTGGATTGAAAATCTCGGTCAGAAGTTGCCTAAACCTTTGGTCTGCGAATTTCATTTCAATTATATCAGTAGCTCATCGAAAAAATTGATGTATGCCATGTTTTTATTAATGAAAGAGTTGTTAAACAATGGTAATCAAGTTATTATTAATTGGTATCACGACGAGCACGACGACGATATGCTCGAATTAGGTGAAGAGTTTTCTGAATTGACAGATGTTCCGATTGTGATAAAAATTTAGGGGGAAGCTCTGAAATACTTAAAAATATTGGTTCTGCAAGATAGTGAATTAATTAAAACCATGTATTTTCGCCTGCATAGCAGACGAATAGCGATAGAAGAAAGTAAAAACCGTTTCCTCTTACGGGTATATTATTCGGTTTTCTATTTGCCTCCGCCGGAGGCTTCAAATTTTGTTTCGATATGTAACTCCCAATATATCTGCTAAGACTATTAACGAAATGAACCGATTCGCGTATAGGAAACATCAAACGTAAAGTTGACAATATAGTGCAGAATAATAGTTTGTTGATTTTTTCTGTTGCCACTTGTTGTATTAACCGTTTGCCAAACGCCATTTTAACCTGAAAGTTCGTCTTTTGTAAATAATTCAAAATAATTATTATGCAGCAATGCAGGCTTTGTAAATCGGATTCCGATTTATTTTACACAATTAAAGGTAATAATTATTTGTTGTGTCCTACATGTGAGGGGATTTTCGTAGAAAATAATAATCTGCCTGATAGAGAATTAGAAGTTGCGAGATATAAAGCACATAATAACGATGTGAACGATGCCGGTTATCGTAATTTTGTTAAACCCATAGTCAATGAAATACTTAATTATCAATATCCGAGTGAAATAGGATTAGATTATGGGGCTGGACCCGGACCTGTCGTATCTCAAATGCTTATTGAGCGGAACTACACAATTAAACAATACGACCCCTTTTTTTACAATTATCCCGAACTTCTTAACCAACAATATAACTATATTGTTTGCTGCGAAGTAATGGAACATTTTCACAAACCGGCAGTCGAGTTTTTTACTTTGAAAAACTTACTTCTAAAAGGTGGAAAATTATATTGTAAAACAAACATTTATAATGCGAGTATTGATTTTAAAAATTGGTATTACAAAAACGACATAACGCACGTGTTTTTTTACCAAGAAAAAACTTTGCAATTTATACGATCTGAATTTGAGTTTTCAAATGTTCAAATAAGAAATGACGTGATAATTTTTTCAAGCTAACTTAACAATGTTAAATAATTACTTGTTCGGTTGTATATAAAGTTTGAAAAATATGGTTCACCAACTTAGTTATTAGCGTTGAAGATAAAAAAACAATGAAAAAAGACTCAACATTAAATTTTTTCAACCATAGTAACCGCGCATAAACTCACGGAACCCTGACCTAAGTAGCAAAATGCAACCCCCAACATATTCAATCTTATTTTGCGACAATTTTATTTGCGAGCCTTGCGGAGGTATGCGTATAAAGTATTGATTACG
>JFJP01039372.1_pt1 | contig 19732 bp, 19 predicted proteins | sample 431651 | NCBI WGS metagenome assembly JFJP01 (sample SAMN02602958, study PRJNA72255) | Microbial mat metagenome, whole genome shotgun sequencing project. | biome: fresh water; feature: sink hole; material: water; isolation source: purple microbial (photo- and chemosynthetic) mats found in...
TCAATTACTGTATTTTTGTGAAATCTAAAACTTTGGACTTTTTTAAATTTCGATTATTAACAATAAATAATATTGAATTGTTTTGTAACCGTTAAATTAAATAAATTATTCCATTCGAAAAAAGAATGAGAAGCAAACAGGAGCGTATTTTGAAAAAAAAGGATTGACAGAGAACCTGTCAATCCTTTAAATTTAAGAAATAATATATTATGCTTGTGAAACGGCAACAGCTACTGCCACAGAGGCTCCAACCATTGGATTATTTCCCATTCCAATAAGCCCCATCATTTCAACATGCGCAGGAACCGATGAGGAACCAGCAAACTGGGCATCGGAGTGCATACGCCCCATGGTATCGGTCATGCCATAGGAAGCTGGACCCGCGCCCATGTTATCGGGGTGCAACGTGCGGCCAGTGCCACCACCAGATGCTACAGAGAAATATTTCTTGCCTTGTTCAATGCACTCTTTTTTGTAAGTGCCGGCTACTGGGTGCTGGAAGCGGGTTGGGTTGGTTGAATTACCTGTGATTGAAACGTCAACTCCTTCCTTGTGCATAATGGCCACCCCTTCGCGCACGTCGTCGGTACCGTAACAGTTTACTTTGGCTTTGTCGCCTTTTGAATAAGCAATGCGGGACACTTCTTTCAAATCACCGGTAAGGTAATCGAACTGAGTTTGCACGTAGGTAAACCCGTTGATGCGGGAAATAATTTTAGCGGCATCTTTGCCCAATCCATTCAGAATAACCCGTAACGGTTCTTTACGTACCCGGTTTGCCGATTTTGCGATACCAATGGCACCTTCAGCCGCCGCGAAGGATTCATGGCCAGCCAAGAATGCAAAACATTTGGTTTCTTCGCGGAGCAACATGGCGGCTAAGTTTCCGTGGCCTAAGCCAACCTTGCGGTCATCGGCAACTGAACCGGGGATGCAAAAGGCTTGAAGACCTTCACCCAACGTGGTAGCAATATCGGCAGCATTGGTTTGTCCTTTTTTAATGGCTATGGCAGCACCTACAATATACGACCACATGGCGTTTTCAAAGGCAATGGGCTGAATGTCCTTTACAATTTTGTATACATCGACCCCTTTTTTGTCGCAAATCTGCTTTGCTTCTTCAACAGAAGAAATTCCATGCGAATTAAGTACCTTGTTAATTTGGTTAATCCGTCTATCGTAACTTTCAAATAATGGCATATCTGGTTCCTCCTATTCTTTACGTGGGTCAATAATTTTAACTGCATCTTCCATACGGCCGTATTTGCCCGATGCTTTTAGCAACGCTTCGTTGGCATCGGTTCCGGCTTTTATCAGGTCCATCATGCGGCCCAGGCTTACAAATTCGTACCCGATTATTTCGTTACCGGCATCTAAACCCAATTTGGTGATGTATCCTTCGGCCATTTCCAAGTATCTAGGCCCTTTGGCCACCGTGCCATACATGGTTCCGGTAACACCACGGAGGCCTTTACCTAAATCTTCAAGTCCGGCACCAATGGGTAAACCACCTTCAGAAAAAGCCGTTTGTGTACGACCGTAAACAATTTGCAGGAACAACTCGCGCATAGCGGTATTGATGGCATCGCAAACCAAGTCAGTATTCAATGCCTCAAGGATTGTTTTTCCTGGAAGGATTTCCGAAGCCATGGCTGCGGAGTGAGTCATACCGGTGCAGCCAATGGTTTCCACCAATGCTTCCTGGATAATTCCTTCTTTAACATTTAGAGTCAATTTGCAAGCGCCTTGTTGCGGAGCGCACCAACCCACACCGTGGGTCAAACCAAAAATGTCTTTAATTTCTTTAGCCTTTACCCATCTTCCTTCTTCGGGAATGGGTGCAGAACCATGATTTGCGCCTTGTGCCACGCAGATCATTCCTTCAACTTCGTGTGTAAAACTCATTTCGATTAAATTTGATAAATATATAGTACCAATGATTTTCTTTATTTAAAACTGAAGAATCCTTTTTTCGCCCCTTGCTTATACAGAACAATATTTGCTTTTTCAACCGTAATCATGCATCCATAGGGTAGTTTTTTAAACCAGGGAAGAATTTTTTCGGTAAACGTTTCAATTTTTTCCGATTCATCAACAATTTCGATAACCATGGGCAGTTTTTCGGTTATTTCCCAAAATTTAATGGAGTGTACGATGCTGCTGGAACCGAATCCCATAGTGCCTTTTAGCACGGTTGCACCGGCCAAACCATACCGTTTGGCAGCAAAAACAACCATTTCATACAGCGGCATGTGTTTGAATTTGTCTGTATTGCTAATGAAAATGCGCAATAGTTTGGCTTCGCCTTTTATTTCCATGGCTAGAATATTTTAGTGGTTAAATTACCCAAATAAGTGGCCATAAGCCCTAGAAAAACGCTCAAACCGGCATACAGCGCGACATAAAAAAAATTGCCGTCCCGGAGCATCGAAAGGTTTTCGTTGGAAAAGGTCGAAAAGGTGGTAAAACCTCCGCAAAAACCAACGGTAAGGAATATCCGCCATTCATCATTCATTAGGGTTCCACGATCAGAAAGACCATAAAATATTCCAATTAAAAAACACCCAATGATATTAACTGTAAATGTACCAAATGGAAATGCAGAAATGATGGTGTTTTGAATATATCTCGAAGTGAGGTATCGGGCAACCCCTCCAATAAAACTGCCGGAACCAATGATGAATAGTACTTTTAGCATACCCGGTGGTAAATACTTTAAATTGAATTAATTTCAGTTTTGTAGGAGTTATTAGCTTATTTAAGGCGGTTCAAGGCTAACCCCATAGCCAGACAGGCAAATGTAGGGAAAATATCTTTTTTAATCAATGATTAATGAGGTTCTTATTGCCAATAATGACATTTAATTATCCAAAATAAGGCTATGAATTTAGTTGATTACTTAAATTGATTCCCCTAATAATTTCCTGGAAAACGGCCGTTCTCCAAAACAATGCTTACACATAATTGTTATTAGCATTGTACAGTAATAGTATGGCTGTGCGGTAGCGGCAGTTTATTAATTTATAATATGAAAGGGTATCGTAAATTAATATATCGATACAAAATACGTTCATACTTATAAATTAATAAGAAAACATGCAAACTCCAGAATTTTCACAACCAACCAACAGCTTTCACACAGAATTGCGCAAGCGGGTGAACTTATATTTTGCCGATAAAAAGATAAGGCAAACCGGCAATTTCAAATTGTACAGCAAAGCCACCATTATTGCTCTGGCTTTTATTGCTACCTATACCCATCTGGTATTTTTCACCTCATCATTCACTTGGGTAAATTTGCTTGAATGCATTGCTTTGGGTGGATTAACTGCTGCTATTGGATTTAATATTATGCACGATGGTGCCCATGGCAGTTTTAGCCGAAAAGAGTGGATTAACGATTTGGCTGGAATGTCTATCAATTTTTTAGGAGCCAATGTATATATGTGGAAAACAAAGCACAACGTGATTCACCATACTTACACCAACATTGATGGTGTGGACGATGACATTAATGCCAAGCCTTTTTTACGCATGTGCGAAACACAAGAGAAATACAGTATCCATAAATTTCAGCACTTTTATTTTGTATTTGTATATTCATTACTTTATTTGTATTGGATATTTTTTACCGATTATAAGAAATATTTTACTGGAAAAGTGGGTGAATTGCCAATTAAAAAAATGAAAGTGGGTGACCACATCTCATTTTGGGGATTCAAAGCTATACATTTGGTTTTATTCGTTGCCATTCCCATTTACATGGTAGGTTTTCTTCCATGGGTTATAGGCTTTTTGGTTTATGGTCTTTTTGCCGGGGTTGTTTTAAGTATGGTATTTCAATTGGCTCATACCGTTGAAGACACCTATTTTCCAGTAGTTGAAAAAGGTCAGGTGAATATGGAAGACGAATGGGTAATCCACCAATTGAAAGTAACAGCCAACTTTGCTACCCAAAACAAGGTTGTTTCTTGGTTTATTGGTGGTTTGAATTTTCAGATTGAGCACCACTTATTCAAAAAAATATCACATGTGCATTACCCGGCGTTAAGCAAAATTGTGAAACAGGTATGCGCCGAATATCAGATGCCTTATATTGAATATCCCAATGTTCGTTTGGCTGTGGCTTCGCATATTAGCCACCTACACCATGTTGGAAGGGGAAAATAAGAGTACTTGAGTTGAAATTATAAAGTAAAAAGACAGCGATAGAGCTTATTTACAAGCCCCTTCGCTGTTTTTTTTTAAGTGCGAAATCAGTTATTGATTTTTTGGCAACCGTATTTCCCGGATTTTTATTTTTTCACCTTACGGTAAATAAGCCAGCCAACCAGGAGTAAAATGAAAGCACCTATAAAATAGCCCATTCCTTTATTCATGTTATCGCCTTTGGCACGGCTCCACATTTCAAGGATCGCATCATTTTTATCCAAAAAATCGTGCAGCAGCATGCAACGACTTACCACACTGCTATCGGGATACTGAATGGGGTTTACTTTCAAACTGTCGTTTCCCGGACCGAAAAAATAACTAAGATTAACCGTTTCAGTGAGGGTTGAATCAATTTGAGCTTCTAAAATCTCAGGAGTTGCAACAGCGCTGGTATAGCCACTTACCTCCATATTGCGCAACACCACATCGGGACGGCATAAATAATTTAGAAAATAGCTGGCGGCCTTAACATTACCTGCATATTTTGGAATTACCCATCCATCGAACCACAAGTTGCTGCCTTCGCGTGGCACTACATAATCGAGGGATACATTTACCAAAGCGGCTTCTTCAATCGACCAAACGGCATCACCACTCCAATTGTAGCTCATCCAAATTTCCCCTTTGGTCATCATCTCTTTGCCAAAATCAGCTTCCCATCCGGCTAAATTGGGTTTCAACGCTTTTAAATTTTTCTCAACCATGGCTATATCTTCATCGGTATGTGCGTTGGAAACATCGTAAAGGGTCCTCTTGCCGGAAACAATGTCGGGATAATAGCTATAAATGGCAACCATATTGTAAACATCCCAATAATGATCCTTCATTAATATTTTTCCTTTGTTCTTTTCATCCCATAGGCACGACCAAGATTCCACCTCGCTTTTTGATATGAGATTGGTGTTGTATAAAATGCCCGATGTTCCCCACATATAAGGTACCATATAATCTCCCGCTTTTTTTCCGGGTGCACTGAAATCATCCATGCGTTCCGTTAAAAAAGGAGATAGGTTTTTAATATAGTTTTCAGTAGATCCAAAATTCGTATTAATAGGAAGCAGCATGTCATTTTTCATCATCCGCTCAATAACATACTGAGAGGGGCATACTAGGTCGTAATCTTCGTTTCCCAATGCTATTTTAGTGTACATAACTTCTGTTAAATCGAATACCTGATAAACAACCTCAACATCCTCACCGGTTTGTTCTTTATACCAGACAGGAAATTCCGTGAGCAAATCCTCATCAATATAATCGGCCCAATTATACACTTTCAGAATTTTTTTTCTCGAATCATCATCCTGAGTAAACGAACTGAATAGGGTTACAACACCCATGAATAGGAGCACTGCGAAAATTGAATGCCCCAATCTTTTTTGAATGAGTCTTTTCATGATTTACTTTTTCTTTTTACGGACCGTTGATTAATAAATAATAATAGCACTAACACAGTTATAAATATTATGGCCGACAGGGGCCTTAGTTCAGGAGTTAAGCCGCCTTTTCGGGCATCGGCATAAATATAAGTCGATAAGGTTTCCAATCCTTGGTTACCAATGGTGAATAAAGTTACCACAAAGTCGTCAATAGACAAGGTAAAAGCCAGTATAAAACCGCTAATCATGCCGGGTTTTAGTTCAGGCAACATTATTTTGCGAAGCGCATAATAGGGAGTAGCACCCAAATCGAGGGCGGCTTCATACAGGTTTTCGTTCATCCGGCGTAGCCGCGGCAATACACTGAGCACTACATAAGGAGTACAAAAGGTAATATGTGCCAGAATTACGGTAGTATATCCCTGCGAAATGCCCAAACTTATGAATAAGAGAAACAACGAAATGGCGGTGATGATATCGGGATTTAAAATAGGAATGGTATTCAATAGTTGCACTGTTTAAATCATGGAAGCAAAGGCTGCAATAAGACCGATTATCAGGGTGTTCCAGAGTGCATTCGACAGGGAGTGGTGCACTCCGCTTTTGAAAATAGAGGTGTATAGTTTAAATGAAAAACCAGTCCAGTTACCCAGCACCTTTGATTCAGTAAAAGAGAATACAATAATGATGAGAATAGGGGCGTAGAGCATAACCAGCAAGGCTCCCAGATACGATCTTGAAAGGATTCGCCTTATCATATGAGGCCTCCTTCCGCTGAATCATTTTCAGTGCCTTCGCTATTAAGTAAGGAAGTTAATCCTATTAATAGCAGCATTACCAGCGATAATGCCGCACCGTAATTCCACATTCCATTATAAATATTCTCTTGTAGTGTGGTTCCAAATAATTTGATGTTGTTGATGGTTAACAATTCAGCAATGGCAAACGTGGAGATAACCGGCATGAAAACCATCATAATGCCACTGGAAATACCAGGAGCTGACAGTGGAAGTATAGTCTTTAAAAAAACCTGCCGGGGATTGGCTCCTAAGTCTTGTGCCGCTTCAATTAAATTGGAATCGGTTTTTTGCAATATGTTATAAATGGGATAAATCATAAAAGGCAGGAAGTTGTAAACCATTCCAAATATTAGCGATCCTTTTCCAAGCGGAAGACTTAAAAAATCGAAAAGAGCCACTGTGGCCAAGGTTCTGATAAGAAAGTTGACCCACATGGGAAGAATAAAAAGCAACACCAAAATCTGAGCTTTTCGCGATTCCATCCGGCTGAGTATATAGGCCGCTGGATAACCTAGAATCAAACAAAGAACCGTAGTTATTAAAGCAATCCCGATTGAAAAAATAAAGGTATTCATTGCCTCGGGATGCATCCAGAATTTACGAAAGTTGTTTAGGGTAAAAGTACCGTCGTGGCTGGTAAAAGCATAATATACAATTAAACAAAGGGGAATAATAACAAAAAAACCTAAAAAAAGAAGGTAGGGGATGGACCAATTCCTTCGTAATCCAATGAATGATATTAAGTTTCGCTGCACCGTATCTTTGGATTATTGGTTTATTATTTGAATCGATTCGGGTGGTATGGTTATTCCTACGCGGTCACCATCATCCCAAACATCAATGGTATCCACAAAAATATGTTCCTGATTGTTTGTAACCACGGTAAGGTGGTAATGGTCACCTTTGTAGAGGATAAACCTCACTTCACCGCGTATCATTCCATCTTCCTGGTTATCCTGAAGAATTATTTTATTAAAATCAATAGTAACTTTTACTTTGGTTCCATTAGTAACCTGACCCATTTCATTACATTTAAAGTTATGGCCCAGAAAACGTACTTGGTTTTTATCAACCACACTTCCCTCAAAGTTGTTGCAAAGCCGCTCTTTTTTCATTACCTGAATATCGTTGGGCTTCACTAAAAGACTCACGGTTCGGCCAACTTCAAAGTTGTGGTAATCCTGAATCAGGAATTCATAACCTTCGGGAGTTATAACCATCATCTCGTAATGGACCCCTTTGAAAATGCAAGAAGTAACGGTTCCCGTAAATTGTGCGGCCTCTGATAATTCAAAAATGTAGATGTCTTCGGGACGGATAACTACATCCACAGGTTCATTTAGTCCAAAGTCTTTATCTACGCATTCGAACTGGTGATCGGCAAATTCCACCAATCGGTCTTTAATCATTATCCCGTTCAAAATGTTGCTTTCGCCAATAAAGTCGGCTACAAAAGCATTAGCAGGTTCATTGTAAATTTCGGTGGGTGTCCCAATCTGCTGTATTTTTCCTTCGCTCATTACCACAATGGTGTCGCTCAGGGTTAATGCTTCTTCCTGGTCGTGAGTAACGTAAACAAAAGTAATTCCCAGTTTTTTGTGCATCGCCCGTATTTCCATTTGCATGTCCTTGCGCATTTTCAGGTCAAGGGCTGCCAGCGGTTCGTCAAGAAGTAATACCTGGGGTTCGTTAACAATTGCCCTTGCAATGGCTACCCGCTGCTGCTGACCACCGGAAAGGGAATCCACATTTCGCTCTTCATAATCAGTCATGCTAACCATTTTCAGAACGTGCATTACTTTCCTTTTAATATCAGATGAAGGTAGTTTTTTCAGGTTTAAACCAAACGCAATGTTATTATATACATTGAGATGGGGAAACAGCGCGTATTTCTGAAATACGGTGTTTACCGGTCGGTGATGCGGTGGTGTTTCCGTAACATCGATTCCGGCAATGGTAAATTTCCCTTCCGATGCTTTCTGGAATCCGGCGATTAGTCGGAGCAGCGTGGTTTTACCGCAACCCGATGGACCCAATATGGTAACAAACTCTCCTTTTCGGACTACTAAATTAATGTCATCAAGAACAATTTTATCGCCAAAAGAATGCGAAACATGTTCGATGGTAATAATGGGTTCAGGCTTTTGCATTGAATTTTATCCGAATATTTTATATCAATAAAATGGTTACCAAAGATATTGATTCAAACGAAAAATAAATGAAAACCGCATCGTTTTTTACGAAAAAGATCATTCACAAAAAGAACAAGTTTTTGATGAAATAAATTGAAGTTGAACCGCTATTTGGGCTCGGATGTTGGAGCAGATTTTGGTATTTTGATAACAAACCGGGAGCCTTCGCCCAGCTTCGAAAAGAGTTGAATTTCTCCCCCTATAAATGATATGAATCCTTTTACTATGGCAAGACCAAGCCCGTTACCTCCATAATTTCGGGTAAGACCAGTTTCAATCTGGCGGAAATTATCGAATATAATCTCACGGTTGTTGTCAGCAATTCCAAGACCCTGGTCCTGTATTTGAAACTCAATTGCATGATCTGTAGCAGTGGCTTGGATAGAAATATCCTTATTTTGACCATATTTAATGGCATTATCTATCAAGTGATATAATGCCCGTTCCAATTTATATTGATCGGTACTAATCATCGTGTTGGAATCTCCATTAATAGTAAAATGAGCAACTATCTTTTTTTCTTGGGATTTAGTTTTAAGAGCCACATCCAGTTCTTGCATCAATTGACTTAGTTTTCTTTCCGAAACGAGCCATTCCATTTGTTGGGTAGATATTTGCGAGATATCGATGATATCATGTACAATAGTAAGTAATTGATTACTGCAACTCAGAATGGTTTGCGTATAATTTGAAATCGGAGGGACTTTTTCATATTCATTCTGCAATAATCGGCTAAAACCCACAATGCCATTCAAAGGTGTGCGAATTTCATGTGAAATGTTTTGTAGAAAAGCCGTTTTTAAATGCTCTCCTTCTTCGGCTTTTTCTTTGGCTTTTTTAAGCTCCAGATTTTGTTGCTTTAGAATTAGAGTTGCCTTGAGGTTTAAAAAGTAGAGCGAAGTAACAGCGGCGGTCGAAGTAATCTCAAACTTTACTAAACTTACTATATGAAAATACTTGGCAATCAAGCCCCCATCATCAATAGCTCCCACAAAATGACTGGTTAAAGCCATGATTGGGATTAAAAACAATGTATAGTATGCAAGGGTAAATAAAAACCAATATACGCCCGATAAAAAACGATTTATTTTTTGCTTATCAAGGTATTGAAAAAAGTAAAAAGCTGCTAATAATGCAACAAGATGCATGCTGAACGTTGAAAAATAGGAACCATTGGCTGGGGTGGCCAATGTTGTTATAAGGCTGATTAATGGAATGGAAAACCAATAGCGAAAATAAAAAACTCCAATGAGTAGGGCAATTTCGCGAAAATCGCTAACACCACCATCAACATTGGGAATATAAAACTGAATTTGACCAATTAAAATAGAAAGAACCCCAAATCCAGCAACAAGTATTAACTCATTGAAAACGGGGTTCTTATATTTTTCAATGAATCGGTTCATGCGTTGAATTTATTCTTAAAGCCTGTTTTAATGATTCGAACATCTAAAATGTCTTGTACTCGTATATCTTTTTACTTTTCAATTTTCCATCAGGGGTAAATGTCTTTTTTTCAACTTTAAGTTTCCCTTCAAACTTAAATTCTTCACGCTTTAAAACCTTGCCTTTAGTATCATAGGTGATTTCAACAATCTGGTTCCCATTGCTATCGTATTCACGTTCAAAATAAGTTTCCAACGTTCCTTTTTCATTAAACGTTTTTTCAAGCAGTACATTTCCATTTGCATCATATATGTATTCAGCTACTTTGTATTTTACCTCTTTGCCGCTGGAGTAGTCGTATTTCCATTCCGTTTGATTACTTATATTGGCTTCTTTCAACTCTTTCCTGCTTTGTGCCATGAGAGTTGCAGTGCATAAAAGAAACAAAGTAAACAAGTTTAATTTTTTCATAGATAATTTTTTAAATAACGGATTTTTGTGAACCTCAAATTTATACAAACCATTTAAATTCAAAACTTTTAATTAAGATATATTCCTCAAAAGCTAACTTTTATTTCCCAAAAAAAATTTTCCCCCAAAAGCTCAAGTTTATAAATTCCACAAAAATCCATTTTGTTTGTTATAAATTATAACAAAAATCATGATTTTTGTTATAATTTCTGTGCCGGATCATTTGGCAAATAGCTATTTTTGGAACTTAAAAATTTGAACATGCAAAAAGAACTTAAGTATACGAAAAAAGACAGGAGAGATATGATTCAATATATCAATCTGCAATTGGCCGCATTGGGTCAGCCCCTGTTTTATGACACCGACGATGCAAAAACGAAATATTCGAATGCCCGTTTTATATCTCTTACCGAAGATTTAATCAAGAGTTTCAAAGAAAAATCGCGCTTATTATCCGGTCATCTTTCTCCGGCTGATGCCCGCATACAGAGCTTTTTGGATGATTATCTGAAGGAAGTGGGATTTGAAAAATCGTATCGCATCCCTCAAAACACCTTAGTACTGAATCAAAAAGGATTAGCCCGGGAAATAAGCCTTCCGCCCGATGGTAATTTGTTTAAAAACCAATACGTAAGTTCGTATCGTTTAAAACAAGGAATTTTAAATAACCCGGCAAAAGACAAACGCACAACCAAAGGAACGTTTCATATAGTTCGGGGAGGATTGCCAGTACCGCCTGACAAAAAAGAGGTTCCAAAAATTGCTTTTGCCCACTTGCTTCACCATGCTTTTAATCCACCCGAAGACTTAAAAATATTGCCCTTCACGGCCAATCAGAAAGAGCAAGCCAAGGTGATGATTTCACTGTTAATGCGTCCAGTAGTTTGTCCTGAAGTTAAAGGCGTTATTAGTGAAAAGAGCATGGAATTGAGGTTTTTTGCACCAGGAAGTTTTGCCAGTAACCTCGATTTTGTGGAAACCATTTTTGGAAATGCTGGCGACCATAATCTAGCTATTAACGATTCGGCGTTGGATGTTGAACACTGGACCGGACATACCGGATGCATGGTTCTGGCACCCCATTTAACCTTACTTAAAAAGAAAGAAATTGGGTTGCCCCATGTTAGTGATGCTAGTCCGCGGCAGAAAAGAGATGGAATGTGCTGGAAAGAGGAAAATGAGTTATATAATGATGGTCAGGCATTTAAACTTACCTGTCGCGATGCCCGGGGAGTGGTAATTACACTTATAGCCGACAATTATTATGGATATTCAAAAAAGGAAATAAAGACACAAATCAGCTATTCAGCTAATCTTTACGGATTGGTTGAAGAGGAACATGCCGGAGGAACCATTGCTTTTCCATGTGGTAACATGATGGACAAAGTATATGGAAATATTTTTACCTCTAAATTTAAACCGGGATACACCTTTGAAAATGCAATTAACCTTTTAGGAAATTCTGTAACCCTATACCCCGATGGCTATGCTGTTGATAATAAATATTCCGATATAATTTATATTCCTGAGCATGCCGATTTTGATATACAAAAACGAAATATCAGCTGGAAGAATAAAAACAAAGAGGTTCAGTTAAACCTGTCGCCTCAAAAAACTTACGTGCACCCTACCGGGCATAAGTTCCGATTAACCAAACACCCGTATCAGAATTTGTGGCGAATTGTAGATACAGCTCCCGAAGGAGTATTTTGTCATAAACCAAGTACGGTATCGGGTGGTGGTAAGTCGGAAATTTCAAAATCGATGCAAAATGCCATTCTGTATGGTTCTTTTTATATTGATGACTTGGAAAAAGACGCCATGCAAGCCGATTTGCTAATCAATATGGATTATTCACACCGCTGGAAAAACATTCGCCCCGATGCAAAAAAATCCAGACCTTTCCTCAGCACGGAGCGCACACTGGGTAGCGCGGTAAAATTGTTGACGCCATCTGATCAATACAGTGATGAGTACAATGCATTTCTTAAAGGAATACCGGATCACATCCGTCCGCTGGTTCTATATATTAAGCGGTTGTATCGTACTGATGAAGAAACCAGCACATGGAAAGACAAATTTACGGTTGAAATAGTTAATGGCAGAAAGGGACATGCACTCCGGTTTAATAATAACCCAGTTGTTTCGAGCAATGTGCGTATTGGTTTCAATGAAGAAGGAAATTGGTATTTGCATAAATTGCGATCCGACTTTATTCCTTCGCAAAAAGTGCAGATGGAGGATGATATTACGGCCTCTATTACCATTCCGGTTTCGCAATTAAAAAACCTGAACCCGCAGTATACAAACAAAAGTGTTAAACTGGTTACCAATTGCGAAAGTTATTTTTTTCAACGACCCGATGATGCAATAATTCGGGGATACGATAAGGAGGCCGAGTACGATATTGTGCAAGGTAATACCTTTATAACCAACTATGAACCACTAACTAAAGAGAATGCCTTAGAACTGTATAACGATGCGATAAGCTTTGAAGAATACACCGATCCGGTGAAAGATTTAATTAAAAAAGTGGTGGAAAGCGATGATGACTTATATTTTGTGACCCCTTCGCACACCAGGATTGTAGATGGTGAACCCACCCAAAACCCAAGGTATTTGGAAAAAAACCGATTCAAGGAAGAAAGCAAGGAAAGTTATTTGGCTGACGTGGGTGTTCGATTATTCCGTAAAATGAAAAGCAGCGATCCGGTGTATTATCCAGTTAATGCTGTTTTGCCCGGACGGCGAAATAATCCAGCCAATAAAAAGGCCAACATTCGTCCGTTAAGTGTTTATAATCCAATTCACTATCAGGAGCTTCCTGAGTTATTTATGGATTTTATCTGTAGCCTTACTGGAAAATCGCCTTCTACCACGGGTGCTGGATCCGAAGGAGCGCTCACCAAAGGACCGTTTAACATGTTGGTAACAACTACCGATTTGAATAATGCCTTGTTATCATACCTACTGACAGAATATCAAGGCTTTAGCTCCGCTGCCGGTTTTATTGGTTCCGAAAATCGGTTCGACCACGACATCAGCATCCTTATTCCTGAAATATGGTCGCGCCTGATGCCCGAAGATCGTGATCCTAAAAACCTGATAGCCAACAATTGCCTTGAAAAACTGGAGGACTTTGAATACAAAGAAAAAAAAGTATTGGCAAGTCGCTTGGGCTATCGTATTACAGAAAACTTTGCTTTCCGCTGTATGAACCGGCTGTTTGATGAACCGTTGGCCGTTTTCACAGAACGAATGCTCAAACCGGAATTGCAAGGCATGGAAGATTATGTTGATGGCATTAATAACATTGTTGAGGCTCAGCAAAAAGTGGCTTTGTCCTATTTTGAAGATGGCAGTGTTGAAGCGGCTATTCCACCACTTAAAATATTATTACATATTATGGCTTATGGAAATTATCAAGGGAAAGAGATTAGCCATCCGGAATTGCGTAAGTATTTTAACAGAGAATTGGTAATTAATAGCGATTGGTATAAGGAACGATTGGTTTTAAAACAGAAAAGAGAATGTAATTTTTATACTACTCAAATTGAGTATTTAAAAAAATTTATTGCCAATCCGGATAATTCAGACATTGTGGTTGAAATGGACATAAAAGGCCGAAGGGAAAAAGCTAAAAAATGTTTAGGCGAAGTATCTTCTGCGGCTTATCTTGAAAGCCTAGTTGGAACCATTGGTTTAGATCCACTTTTTAAAAGCTAACATTCAAATTTTGATTATTGGAAAGGCTGCCCAATGGGTGGCCTTTTTCAATTTTATTGGCGAATGGATTGACTTGTGGTAGTGTTTTTTCTTTTACTCCACCATTCGGCTAAATATTCTTGTTCCGTTTGTCCGGGAGTGGCAATTAATTCTGCCGTTCGTTGCAAGGCATACAAATCCATAAGGGTAGAATATCCACTTAGTGAAATAATTTGAGGAGTATGTTTTAGGTAAAAATAGAGTTCCGGAGTTGATAAATGGGGAACATGTTTTAATTTTTCGGAAGTTGGAAGAGGGTTATGGGGTGGTTTGGAATTATTGTTTGGCTGTCCACAAACCAGTAATACCTGTTGTTCCGTTTGGGAATAGTGCATAATCATTTGCTGTTGAAACACAGATCGGAAAGGTTCCGGTGCTGAAATAAGAACTAAAATATCTGGAAAAGTTGTTGGCATATTTTCATTGGTTGGGGGTTCATACCTATAAAATCGGGATAAAGGTCCAATGTATTTGACGTTTTTTGGCAATATTTTGCCATGCGATAAATCGCCAGCTAAACTTAGGTTGTAATCCTCAAAATCGGGAACCCAGCATTCATGAAAGCGTTGAATAAGGATTCTTGTAAATTGGTGTAATGTCGGTTCCAGCCATTTTAGGCTATGAGGTAATTTAATAAAAAGTTGATGCGATATTAAAACATTGAGCGTTTTTGGATGCCACAATCCATAGCGGTTGTCGGAAACCACCGTAGTAACACCTAATTTTTTTACCAAAGACCTCAATCTTAAGTGTTCGATAATAATTGAGATTCCCCAAAGAGGCATTTGTAATAAAAGTTTTAAAAATAACAGACCCGAGCTTGAATAACTAACCTTATAACCTTTTAAATGAAGGGTTTGTAGGTTGGGAAATTCCTGTTGCAACAGCGATAAAGAGGAACCTTGACCCGCCAAAATAACCGTATGATTTTCAAGCACAAATTGCCTGATTAAAGGAATACAGCGGGTTGCATGTCCCAAACCCCAATCAAGGGGCGCTATCAATATGGTTTGTTTAATTTTCATTAACTGCAAATATACTTTGAATAATTAAGTTTCTAGTTTGGGTAACTGATGCAACAGCGAAAGTATAATTCCCTATGAGATGTATTTTAACACCTTAATCGTTGATAAGTTCCACCCTTTATATATGATTTATGTCATTTTGATAGGGAGCATATTATTCTATTTTTGAAGCCACTAAACCCCAAGCAAGATGAAGACAGCAATATTTAAGTGGAAAGAGGAATATAGTGTTGGGTTAAGCTCTGTTGACAAGCAACATCAGCGGTTTTTAGAAATCATTAATTTATTGGGTGATTGCATTGCTGAGAAAACCTTTAAGGAAAAAGGGAATCTTATTTTCTTTGCATTACTTCATTTTGCAGATGAATACCTCTTAAAAGAAAAAATGCTGGTAAATAGCTTGAGCGAATTGGATTATTCCTTCTTTAGGGAAAAACACAATGAATTTTTGGGCAAGCTAAAATATTTTAAAGAAAGTTATACCGATAACCCCAACGAAGAGGTATTCATAAATTTGTATAATTATTTAAAAAAGATGTATCCTGAATATCTTGCTCACTATACTCCTACGTTGGTTAAAATTCTTAAAGAAAACGGCATCAGCTAATTTTACTGATTAAAGGTGTGGTACTTCAATATTAAACCAGCCGGGTAACTTCAGCAGAACTATTAAGTCGGTTGTTTTTAAAATCGAAACCATTAATAAGTAACACTCCGGGTTTTTTACCTTTTTCAAAACTTCCATATTCTGCTTCCATTCCTAAAGCCCGAGCTCCATTTAAAGTTGCCCATAACAGCAATTCATTAAACGGAATTTCAGGAAATTTTTTTTGCAATGTGATTAGTTCACCCACTATGGAGGAGGAATGTTTGAGCGCTATGGTTTTTTTTGTATTCATTTTGTTTCCTAATACATTAATTCCATGACTCCACATATATCGCAAGGCTTTTTCGACTTTCTCTTCAAAAATATCGGGGTTTTGCAGTCGGAGCAGAGTTATCTGCTTAAAAAAATCAGGCATGCCAATTCCTGCCGGAATTTTACCTTTCAGATGGGACAACTCCAATTGGCAGTGTGTATTCACAAAACCGGGCACTAAAACACCGCTATAAAATTCCAATCCGGCTATTTCGTTCAACGATTCTCCACCTCCGGCAAGGTCAAGAATTTCACCATCGGCAGATAAAACCAAATATCCGTTTTTAATTGGAGGTTTTGAAATGGGAAAAATGAGGTTAGCGGCTATTTTTCTCATTTTTTTTGCTGTAATGATAATGAATGTTTTCTGTTCCGGTAGTATTTACCTGCACCTTTTCGTTATGTTTTGAAGGAGTGGCAAAGTAAATTCCACAACTTACACAGTGATAGCTGTAAGGGTTTTTAGGTTCCCCGCAAGCCGGACATAGCAATTCGTTTTTCATCCACTCCTGCTGCTTTTTCCATAATTCCAGCTCACCCAAATCATAGGTAGTTCCTGAAATTTGAATAATACTTCTTTTAATCCCGGTAACCGATGTGTGAATGCTGATTAAATAAAAGAGAATACCGAAGACGATAGCTAAATTGGAGAAAAGCGGGTTTTGATAGAATCTGAAAAACAGTCCTAAGGCAAAAAAAAGGAGTAGCGAAAGGTTTAATTCGAAGAGTGATAAGGTAAAGGAAACCTTCCCGGTAATAGGGTCGGGTTGAAACCGAAAGGTAACTTTTAAGGGAATCTTTGAAAGAGGATTAGGAACTGATGCTACAAAACCATCATTAAAAACGGTGGTTTTATACTCAGCACCCAGTTTATTCATAAAAAGGGAATTATCAAAAGCCTCAGGTTTATAAAACACCAACTCATCGTGGAAACAAAACGGAAAGCTTTGAATGATTCGCTGAGCCAGATTTTTCAGTGCAATTCCCATTTGTTGAATTTGCTATAAACGGTTAACCTGTTTTATTTGTGGTAAAACAAATGAAAAAATTAACTCTTTTTGGTGTTGCGCCTATTTTTAATAATTGATATAGTAATCAATAATTACCTTTTGAATCACTGGGTTCAAGGTATCAAACGGATTGTTTATCTCGGTACAAATAAGTCCCACATTTTTGGCATAATACTCCTTGGTATTCCATTTGGCAGCGGTAAGCGTATCGGAAAATTCAACTACCACCAATACACTTTTAAACAACGTATCAACAACTGGAGCACCGAATGATGGTTTATAAATGTACATGGAGTCTAATTTCTTAATTGTTTGCCGATAAATGATTTCACCGTTTACTTCATTTACAATCCATGGTTTTTGAGAAACGCTTTCTTCCAATAGTTTTTTTATTGGATACAAAGTGGAATATTGGGTTATGCTGTATTCATACAGGTAATTTCCGTCAATGCAGGGCACCAGTTTTTCGCTGGTGTAATCATTTGAATTTATTGAAGGCTGATAGCTGTGCGCCACATATTCGGGCTGCACCGTAACCCGCTCGCCATTGCTATAAACCCACCAGGAGCCGGGATAAGCCGGCAAATATTCTTTTGGATAAACAATGGTTAATGCATCCTCTTTAGTACAAGAGGTTAGCAACCCAAAGAAAACGATAAACAAACCAAGCTTTTTCATGATGTCTTTTTTGAGGTATTAGCCACCGGTTTATTTCGTAATGAATAAATTATGAGTGCAATTCCCGCCAGAAAAAAAGGAATGCTAAGCCACTGTCCCATATTTAGTTTCATGGTTGCTTCAAAATCCACTTGATCTTCTTTTAAAAATTCAATAAAAAAGCGAGCAGTAAAAAAGATTACCAGAAACAGTCCGAAAATAAAACCATGGCGCTCCTTTTTGTAAGTTTTCTCCAACAGCCAAAAGAGCAATACGGAAATTAGCAAATAACTTATCGCTTCATAAAGCTGAGTAGGGTGCTTTGGCATGGTTTCGCCTCGTAATTCAAAAATAAAACCCCAAGGTAATTGGGTTTCATGCCCATAAATTTCAGAATTCATTAAGTTTCCGGTTCGTATAAATAACCCTGAAAGAGCTACCACAATAACCACGCGATCAAATAACCAGAGATAGTTTTTTTTGTGTTTTCTGACAAATAAATATAAGGCTATAAGCATACCAAACCCAGCACCATGACTTGCCAAACCGCCTTGCCAAACCATTAAAATTTTTATAGGATGCGCTAAATAATACTGTGGCTCATAAAACAAACAATGTCCTAAACGGGCTCCCAGCAATACACCTAAAAACATATACATGGTAAGGCTATCTAAAACATCTTGTTTGATACCCTCGCGCTTAAAATATCGGAGCATAATGTAATAGCCCACTACAAAAGCCATTGCAAACAATAAACCATACCAGCGGGGAGCAAATTCGCCAATACTAAAAATTTCAGGATTTACGTGCCAATGAATATAATTAAGTACCATAATTCAAATTTTTCAGCAAAGTAACAAAATAATCAATCTGGAAATGAAATATTTTTTGATTAATCGCAGTCGTGAATTTTTAGAAATTTAGTTACGCTAAACAGATTTTATACACAATAATAAAATCAATACCTCAGATTCGTTATTAAAAAGTATTGTCACGAATCATTGACCGTTGCAAATATAACGATTCTCTACTAACAATAGGGTTTCCCGCTTTTATTGAAACCGTTGTTTTTATGGCATTAAATGTTTATAATTGCCTTTAATTACAAAAATTGTTGTGCTTTTTATTTTTTTGGCCATAATTTAGAAGATTCATATTTTCATAAAATAAATATTTATATTAGTTTTGGTTGTTCAACAAAAAATGGCTAACCAAACGTAATTTGTTTATATTTTCTAAAACGTTTGAGCAATTATAGCCAACCATGATTTAGTTTAAGAATACAGAAAACGTTATATAACTTGCTGGTAATTAAATAATAAAGAATGAAAAAAGCACTGGTCGTTATCTTTTTGATTTTAATAACTCATAGTATTTTTGCATCAAGCGAGATTGTATTAAAGGGGGTTTACCAAGGGAAAAATATTTACGTAATGAACCCTTTTGCGTCTTCAGGGGTCGGTTTTTGCGTATTTGAGGTTACGGTGAATGGCAGATTATCTACCGATGAAATAAATTCCAGTGCATTTGAAGTTGATTTAACCGTTTTTCAATTTACCAAAGGGGATAAAGTGGTTATCATTATTAAACATAAAGATGATTGTGTTCCAAAAGTTATAAATCCAGAAGTACTCAAACCACAAAGCACCTTTGAAGCCAACTTACTTAAAATTGATAAAGCCGGCAATTTGGTTTGGACCGCAACCCTGGAAAGTGGTTCGTTGCCATTTATTGTTGAGCAATTCCGCTGGAATAAATGGGTAAAAGTAGCCGAAATTGAAGGTAAAGGAACGGCGGGTTCAAATGAATATACCGTTAAAGTTCCTACCCATTCAGGAAATAACCGATTCCGGATTAAACAAATTGATTATACACGAAAACCTCGATATAGTAAGGAATTGCGCTATCGTTCCATGGAG
>JFJP01038676.1_pt1 | contig 19731 bp, 19 predicted proteins | sample 431651 | NCBI WGS metagenome assembly JFJP01 (sample SAMN02602958, study PRJNA72255) | Microbial mat metagenome, whole genome shotgun sequencing project. | biome: fresh water; feature: sink hole; material: water; isolation source: purple microbial (photo- and chemosynthetic) mats found in...
TCCGCTTCCGAAATATCTGAAGTTAATTCTTTTGTAATCAGTTCGTATTGTTGTTCGTTTACTTCCACTAATTGATTCTTTAAGTTTAAAGACGCAGAGGTGGGAAAACCCACCCAATCAGAAATACATTTTTTTAATAAAGAAATAAACTTGCCCGTTTCAATGGGGAGTTTCTTACATTGTTTTTTTTGCTTACGTTTAAAAGTTCTGTAATTTTTTTTACTGCCAGTACCAGATGATTGTTTACCGTTTTTTCGCTAATTCCGAGTACTTCAGCAATTTCCCTGTATTTAAGTCCGTTAATTTTTGCCAGTGTAAAAGCAAGTTTGCATTTGCAGGGCAAAGTTTCAATGGCAGCATAAATTTGCTCAATAATTTCTTTTTCAATTAACGAATCTTCAGGACCTTCAACAGGTAAAAAACTATATTCATTAACAGATTCAATAGAAATAATTTTCTCGTTTTTAACTTTTCGTAAATGCGACAAACAGCCGTTTCGAACGCAAATAAACAGGTACGATTTCAGATTGATGATTTTCTCTAAATCAGCGCGGTTATTCCAAATATTTACAAACACATCGCTAACAATCTCTTCAGCAATTTCCTTGTTTTTCAGAAAACCAATGGCAAACCATAAAAGTTCTTCTGAAGTTAGTTCCATCAACTGACTGAACTTTCTTTGATCTCCGTGAGCGATTAATGATTTGTAATTATGATCGTTTAACATCAAAAGCTTCGAAATTTTAGTTTAGCAATAAGTAATAGTTTAAGGATGGAAAACTAAGCAAATTTAATTACAAAAAAAAATGTTTGATTGACACTAAATCAAAAAAATATAAACGAGTTGATTTTTTGTGTTGAAATCACAACCCCAAAACCTCGTTTATTTCAGTCATTGAGGCTACCGAAAGTTCGACAAATTCTTCAATTGGAATTCCGATTTTTTCACATTCAAGAATATTTTCGCGTTTTACCGATGCGGCAAATGCTTTTTGTTTCATTCGTTTTGTAACCGAATTGGGTTTTACCGATGCAATTTTTTTATCGGGGTAAACGAGTGTGGTTGCTGTAATTAATCCGGTTATGGTTTCTCCCGCGGCCAGTGCATGTTGAAATTCGGTAGTACGTTCTTTTCCGGTGGCCACTTCGTTGTGCATCACAATCGCATCGAGCATTTCGTCGGATATTTTTCCTTTCAGCAGCTTTTCGGAATACGGTCCGTGAGTGAAAGGATCGGCGTTGGTAATTTCAACATCAATATCATGTAAAAGTCCGGCAATGCCATATTCATCCTCGTTTTTATTTAATTTTTTTGCTATTCCGCGCAACACCGCTTCCGATGCAAAACAGTGTTTCAGCATGTTATCGGAGGTAACATTTTCTTTAAGCAATTTTACGGCTTCTTCTCTCGAAATCATATTATTAACAGTTTATGGTTGTAGTTTTACGCCGTTAAAATTATAATTAATTTTGGCAATTTTAATTTGAGATTATAATTTTAAAAACGATGCAATGGTAGAAATTGAACGCAAATATTTAATTAACACCGAATTGTGGAAACCAATCGGGAACGGTACCAAAATAAAACAGGGTTATCTCTCTGTTGATCCTGAAAGAGTTGTTCGTGTTCGGGTTGCCGGTGAAAAAGCATATATTACGATTAAGGGAATTCCAAAAGGTATAGTGAGAACTGAACTTGAGTATGAAATTCCAAAAAACGAAGCAGAAGTTTTATTAAAAATGTGTCTTGATTTTCCGATTGAAAAGACACGTTTTAAAGAAAGTACCGGAAATTTAATATGGGAAATTGATGTTTTCGAAGGCGAAAACAAAGGTTTGGTTTTAGCCGAAGTTGAACTTGCTGATGAGAACCAGAATTTTGATTTGCCCAACTGGGTAGTTGAAGAAGTTAGCTTTGATTCAAGATATTATAATTCGTGGCTTTCCGGTCATCCGTTTTCAAAATGGTAAAAGAATAATTTGAATTTTAAAGTTATATCCGAATGAAGAATATAATATTTTATGGTCGGAAATAACATAAATACTATTTTTGCGTTTTTTTGGAACAGAAAGCTAAAATCAATTAATGTATGAATTTCGACAAAGTAAAATCTCTTTTCCTATTCTTCACTATTTTAATCATCTCTTTTCAGGTTGTTGGTCAAACTTCGGAAAAAGAAAGTGAAAATGAAGCCCTGCAAATGGGTATTGAAATTCTGAAGCGCTATTTTTATAACGATAATGAGTGGTATATAGCAAAACCAACGGTGGCGAAAGATGTAAAAGGATTAATTAATTTTATTGAAGATGAGCCGATTGATACAGTAATCAGCAATATTTTTAAATCTTTCGCACAAAAGCAGACGTATGTTTTCAGGTTGCCCGAAAATGTTGAAGATAGTTTAAACGTTCCCGGATTTTACCCGTTTCCTTTGGTTCAGCAACGAATTGGAATTATTGACCTTCAATTGAAAAAGGAATTTGAAAGCAAACAAGTCACGGTTCCGCCGTCATTGTTGACAGACCTGGAAACTAAGCTAAATTTAATTCCAAAGGGAAAAGGAATACAACTTTTTACACAATCGGTTTATACAATGCCGGCAGATTTGCAAATTCCGGAGGTAATTCCCGATTCAGTTTTAAATTCACCCGAAGAGTTTCAAAAATTGGTGAAATTAGACAGTACCCGAACAGTTTATATTGAACAGAAAAGAATAACATATAACGACTCAATTACAGCCGCTTATGTAGATTCTTTAAATAATGTATATGGAAAAATAGCATTTGAAGAGGAATTGAATTACCAGGTTAAGCGCTTCTCAGATTCGGTTAAAGTGAACAACTTTAATGTTTTAAGAGAATATAATGAGTTGGTTGTTAATGCTGTAAACGATTCAATATCTGCAGTTCTGGGAACATTGGCCGAATATGCCGATTTTATTGATTCCACGAAAGTTACAATGTACAATCTTTCAGGTAATTCAACAGAATTAGGTTTAAAAAGTGGCGATGAAAGATTTGCCAGATTCTGGCTAAAAAATGTGCAGAACGACTCGCTGAGCGTGCTTGTAAGAAGTGTAGGTAAAAGTGGCATGTTTATGCTGATTGACGATGGTGTAACCATTTCGAGATACAAACCAAAAGAAACAAAAGAATTTGATTTCAGGTCGCTGGAAAAAAATATCTCGTCGCTGACTGCGGTAGGAAAAGGTTATGAAGTTGAAACTCCATGGTGCGGTAGGAAAAGGTTATGAAGTTGAAACTCCATGGATAATAGGTGGTGAAGGGAATATAGGATTTACACAAACTTATCTGCAAAACTGGAAAAAGGGGGGACAAAGTGCATTGTCTTCTCTAATAGTTCTGAAAGGTTTTGCCAATTACAGGCGTCCTGACGGGATAGTAAAATGGGATAACAGCGGGGAATTCAGAAACGGCTGGATTCGTCCGGGAGGAAAGGAGGAACAGCTTCAGAAAAACGATGATAAGTTTGAAATCACATCGAGATTTGGGTTAAGTGCCTATAAAAAATGGTATTACAGTGCAGAGTTTAACTTCGAAACACAAACCTATTTCGGCATTTTTGGCACCTTCGCGCATGTTTTTCAAAGTGGGTATGGAATATAAACCCAACAAGGATTTCTCTTTATTGCTTTCTCCGTTTACAGTAAAAAATGTTTATGTGCGAGATACAGTGCTAATTGACCAAACCAAATTTGGAATTGATGCTGATAAAAAAAGTTTCTGGGAGCCTGGTTTAAATGCCGATTTATTTTTTAGAAAATCGATAACCAAGGATATTTCTTATGAAACCAAATATAAAATGTTTCTCAACTATAAAGAGCCTTTTCAGAAATTTGACATTAACTGGGAAAATTTATTTGTTATGAAATTGAATGAATATGTAAACATGAGGTTGCTTGTTCATCTTATATATGATGACGATGTACTTTTTCCGATTTATGATGATAATGAGGTAAAAATAGGAGAGGAGCCAAAACTTCAGGTTAAAGAATTCTTTTCAATAGGATTTGCCTATAAAATAAATCATAAAGTACAACATTCAAAAAGATTGCGCTAAATCCATAAACTTACAATTACAAAAAGGCCGTAAACAACACTGGCAATTCCGTTGGTTGTAAAAAATGCAAGATTAACCCTGCTTAAATCATCAGGTTTTACTATGGTATGCTGATAAAAAAGTAACCCGATAAAAGAAATTGAACCAACGATATGCAGCCAGTTTGCCGGGGTTAAAACTGCCACTGCAACAACAAAAATGGCCGAACAAAAATGAATTATTTTGGCTAATTGAAGTGCTCTTTTTTTTCCAATTAACGATGGAATTGATTTCAGATTTAAGTCTTTATCAAAATCTTCGTCCTGCAAAGCATAAATAATATCGAAACCACTTACCCAGAAAAAAACAACCAGACTTAACATCAGCGGCAACCAGTCGAATTTGCCTGCAACTGCCAGGTAAGCGCCCATTGGCGCAATTGCAAGACCCAAACTAAGCACAAAATGGCAAAGTGGAGTAAAGCGTTTTGTATAGCTGTAAAACAGGATTACAAAAAGTGCCACCGGCGAAAGATAAAAGCAAAGAGAATTGATAAACCAGGTTGTTGTAATAAAAAACAGCGCATTTAAAATCACAAAAAGCAACACCGATTTTGGTTCCAGAATTCCGGCGGGGATTTCGCGAAGTGCTGTTCTTGGATTTAATTTATCGAATTCACGATCGAGGAAGCGGTTAAATCCCATGGCAGCATTCCGGGCGAAAACCATACAAAGCAAAACAAGGATTAACAATTTAACGCTGAGATTTGCAGAGTCTTGTCGTATTGCAAAGAAAAATCCGATGAGCGCAAAAGGTAAAGCAAAAATGGTATGTTCGAATTTAACGAGCCTCGAGTAGTTTATTAATTTTTTCATTTTGTTAATCAATGCGCGGTAAAAATAAAAGATATTTTGGAATTAATTAGAACAGTTTTTTGCTTGATTTATAAAATCAAAAAACAAAAAACTTTGAGATTTAATTTACATTTGAAAAAAAGTTGTAAAAATGAAAAATTTAAAACGTTATTATATTTTGAATACTGAACCAAGAGACGTTTATAATGCATTGACTAATAAGGCTATGCTTGAAATATGGACAGGTGAAACAGCAGAAATGGAACCAACTCCCGGAACTGTTTTTTCGCTTTGGAGTGGAAGTATTTCAGGAGTAAATATTGAGTTTGAAGAGAATAAAAAAATTGTACAGCAGTGGTTTTTTGAAGGTGAAAATGAAGATTCAATTGTTACAATGAAATTACATCCTCATAAGAAAGGAACCAGTCTTGAATTAACTCACACCAACATTCCGGATGATGCTTATGAAAATATTTCGGATGGCTGGGATGAAGATTATTTTGGCGCTCTTAATGAGCTTTTTATATAGGAAATGAAACAGAGTTACTCAAATTTAAGGGGTAGCGGCTGTGTTGGTTCGAAGCTGTAAAACTGTCTTTTCGATTGCTCTTCCAATACAAACCCTACAAAACTCATATCGTCAGGGTGAAACGGATAAAAAGCCAGTCTTAATTGAATGGTTTTAAAAACAAGGCTTTCGTTATGCAACCTGATTCCCAGTCCAATGCCACTGTAATAATCCTGAGTTAAAATAAATTCTTTGTTAGAGCCAATAACACCAATATCGGTAAAACCGAAAAGTGCCATATTGAATTTGTAAAACTCCTTTTTCAGGAAAAGTACATATTCCAAATTTAAACTCAACCGTTGTTTGCCAAATGCCTCCCTGCTCCGAAAACCTCTGATTGAGTTATTTCTGTTTAAATTCAGGTTTTCTATTTCTAACCTGTGCGTTCCAATTGTATAGTCAGTTTTAACAAATAATCGGAATGTACTTTCGCCTGAATGTATTTGTTTCGATATAAAATAGATTCGTGCATCAATTTGTCCCTGTTCAAACCCCCGTTTACTGAAATAGGTTCCAAAATCACCAGACATATATAAATATCCCTTTTTGTTAAAAAGTAAATTTCCATTCGACAAGAGTAAATGAGCATAATGACGGTTGCCAAATTCATTAATATCATATCCGTAAACAATCTCATTTTTAAATCCTTCAGGAATGTCTTCAGTTATGCCGTAACTAAAAACCAATTCATCCTGAATAAATCTTCTTTGGGTAAATGTTATACTTGAAAGAAGAAATGTACGGTTGGCAAAATATTTTATTGAATCCTGTCCAAATTCAGGTCGGTTATAAAATTTTTGAGTGTTGAATCCGCCGGATAATACAATTTGAGCGTTTTCAGGTTGATTTTTTTTAACCTGAAAACTATGTCCTCCCCATGCACCGTAATAAGCCAAATCCATAGGTATTCCGGAATAAATTACATCATTTTGAAATATGTAATTTGACCGAAACATTCTCATGCCGATTGCACCGTAACCCCATTTAATAGAGGGAGTTATAAAAGGTTTGTTTAAGTTGAACCTAAATCCCTCACTTTTGTATGTATTCAAATAATTAAAAGAAATATCTACAAATTTTCCCTGAATATTTTTGATTTTGTAATAGGTTTCTGTCCCCAGGTAAGGTTGTTTGTTTACATGTCCGGCAAAAACAAAACCTATTTCATGTCCAACCCCAAATATATTATTGTTGAAAATTTCGAATGCAGCAGATTGTATTCCGTTTACATTGCCAGTTGCACCGAATGAAAACCGATCTTTAATTAGAATGTGTACTTTCACAAATCCATTATACACAGAGTCTTGTTCAAGTATAATATTTATTTCCTTAATGTATGGTAATGAACGAATTAATCGTTCGTTTTCATAAATTATTTCAGGGTCTACAACATCGCCAACTTTAAACAGTAAAAGTTTTTCTATGGTTTTCAGATTCGATTTTGTATGAATTTTATTTGCCGTTTTTTCTATGCCACTCGTTGCTTTTTTGGCTGTATCCTGAAAAGTAGGACCAAAAACATCAAGCGATTTTATTTTGATTTGTGAGATAATTTTACCTTCCAACTGGCTGTAGTAGTTTAGTGCAAGCGCTTTTTTATCAACATAAGGTCTGGGTGGTGAAATAAGAAAGTCATAAATAAGCTGGGTAATTTTTCCCCGGCTTGCCTTAAATTTTAAACTGTCGTAAAATTGTTCCTGTTTTTTTGAATTGAATTTGTCAGTCGCAATCGTATCTGATTCATTGGATTGAGCCTTTATTGTATAGGGTTTAATGCAAATTAAAACCACCAACATGATAATAAAAATTAAAATTCTTTTCATTTAATATCGCAAGCCCTGAAATGATAACGGTCAATATTAATACATTCCAATAAACATATTGAAATTTAGCGATTTTAGTACAGGTCATTCAAAAAACAGGCTGTTAAATTTCGTTAATATAAAAAATGAGAAAACAGATAAAGCATATTTAATATGTCATTAGTTTATCACAGATTTCTATTCATGGTTAATTTTATATTTTTGCTCTGTGAATAATCTTTTCAAAATATATCAGCGAAATATTTACGGTGTAATGGGAACACTTGTATTTCACATTCTTTTAATTGCAGCTTTTTTATTGGCCGAAGTTGAAATGAAAGGAAATATCAAGGAAGAGCCTTTGGTGATTGAATTTCCTGATATTTTGCCAGAGGAGGAAGAAAAAGTTCAGGAGGAAGAAAAAACTGAAAATCTGACTACACCTGTAAACAGAACAACAAATAACTTAACAAATGCTGCTTCTAACCGGCTGTCAGAAAGGAATAATACCAAATCGACAGATAAGTTTTTCGATGATGAATATTTAAAGGAAGTAAATGAAGCAAAAAATCTGGTTTCGAATGTAAACAACCAATTGGCCAAGGAAAAAGTAAATATAAATGATATTAAAATGCCGGTTGAAACTACCGAAGGCATGAATCCTGATTCGATTAAAAACATTGTTTACACTGGTGAAAGCAATATTGTTTATTATCTGGAAAACAGGTACCATGTGAGTTTGCCGATTCCTGTTTATTTAGCACAGGGTGGCGGAAAAATAGTAATTGACATTGTTGTTGACCGAAATGGAAAGGTGACTCAGGCAACTCCAAAACCAGATAAAACGATACGTGACGAACAAATAATTATATACGCACAGGCTGCAGCGCTAAGGACAATATTTAATTCAGATCCCAAGGCGCCTGCTGCACAACGGGGTACTATTCACTATACATTTATTGCTCAATAAATAATTGTTAATTCTAATTTATCTTTAACATGATTTAACAACCAGTTTTTGTACAAATTCAAAACTGATAGTATATTTGTGCTACGTTTATTTTCATAAGTTTAGGTTTAGTTAGGTTAGTTAGTTTAATGAGAAAAGGATGGGTTGTTGAACCTGTCCTTTTTGTTTTTATAATATTCTCGTTAATCACCTTTATTTCTGGTTACTTTTTTTCTTAAAAAAGAATTTACTTTCTATATTTACGCCTAATTGATTGTTTACAAGCTGAATTTCAAAAATTAAAACCAGTTTCAAAAAATAAGATTTAAGAATAATTCTAAATTGAGGGTTACCTTTTAATTAATAATCGAATAACATACAGAAGATGATAGAATATAGTGACGAGCAAATTCTGAAAGGAATACTAAGACACGATAATTTAATTTTGCAGTATATTTACAAACAGTACTATTACAACATAAATTATTTTATCAGGAAAAATCAAGGCAGTCAGGATGATGCCAGCGATATCTTTCAGGAAGCTATCATTATAATTTACAGGAAAATTAAGGAAAACGATTTAGTTTTCGAAAAGAGTTCTTTTAAAGGTTTTTTATTTTCAGTTTGTAGGTTTCTGTGGTTAAAGCAACTTGAGAAAAGACGAATTGAAAAAGTAAAATTGAATGATTTATTGCCTTTCCATGAAGATTTGTACGATGATAATCTTAATGAACTAGTGGAGAAAAATGAAAGGTATGGATTATATCAAAAGCATTTTAGCACGCTAAGTACAGATTGCCAAAAGTTGATGCAGTTATTTTTTGAAAAGGTTTCGTTGAAAGATATTGCAAAGTTAATGGGGTATAAAAGCGAAAAGTATGCTAAAAAGCGCAAATTTAAATGTAAAGAATTGCTTATTAGTAGAATAAAACAGGACGAAGAATTTAAAAAAATACTTGAAGATGATACCTAAAACAAATTTTTTCGATCTAATCGAAGATTACTGCCTCGGGAACTTAGAAGAAACTTATAAGCTTGAGTTTGAAACTGAGTTAAAAACAAGCGCTTTACTCAGATCTGAAGTAGAACTTTGGTTGGAAATTCAAAGTGCAATTGAGGAGAAAGAAATTTTAACCCTTAGAGACAATCTTGAAAATGTTATCAAACTTAACAAACCCGTAATGTCAGGCAACGAAGCTTTTGATTTATTAGATGAGTTTTCTGAAATCGAAGAAATTTCAGAAATTCTTTCCAAAGAAGAATTAATTAATTTTTATATCTCATTGCCCAAGGTACATGCTTATCATCATGTAGCCACTTCAAACGAAAACAATCATCAGTTTTACAAAAAACAAAATGCTGCTAATATCAATGGTATTCAAGATATTGGCGATGATTTGAGTGATTTTGATTTGGAGGAATTTGAAGGTTTGGAACAGGCAATTCTTGAAAAGGATATTTTACATTTCCGTCAGACATTAAAACAGGTTTCCAAATCGGTCGAACTTCAGTTTAGTGCTGAAGAAATTGATAATTATATCAACGTTGAATTAAATGAACTCAATGTTCTTGAGTTTGAAAGTGATCTTTTTCAAAACCGTTCACTAAGAGATGAAATGAAGTTGCATCAGGATGTTGATTTGGCAATTCAGGAAACTGAGATTATGAATTTGAGAAGTCAGATTTACAATATTCTTCAAACCGAAACTTCTTGGAATGTTAGTGAAAAGAGCATTGAAGATTATATCGATGCTGAATTGGAAGGAGAATTGCTTGATGAGTTCAATTCCGAATTAAGGGACAATACTGATTTGATGGCAGAAGTGGTGTTGCGCAAACAGGTAAATGAATCGATAAATGAGAAAGATATTATCGACTTAAGAAATGAACTTAGAGCTGCCAGAAAAGCTTCAGAAGTAAAAAAGGTGAAAATGATTTTTCCTGAATCGAAGGAAGGACAAATGGTATTCTGGAGAAGTAGTGTTGCAATTGTAATTGTTCTTTTGGGTCTGACAGGCGTTATAGGTAAAAGCTTTTTTTCTGTAAACAATACTTATGACAAATATTACGAATCTCCTACATGGTCTCCGGAAAGGTCTACCAGCAGTGAAATTACATTGCTGAAAAAGGTAAACATTTCATACATGAATAAAGATTACGCACAAGTGATAAAAATCATCAATGAATTGCCTGAAACAAATAGTAATAGTCCGATTTTTGATTTTTATAAAGCAGCCAGTTTGCAAGAACTGGATAAATTTGATGAAGCAATTGCCGGATATTCGAAAGTAATAAGTCACGGAGATAACATGTTTATCGAGGAATCACAATGGTATAGAAGTCTTTGTTACCTGAAACTGGGAAATAAGGAAAAGGCAAGTACAGAATTGTTAGCGGTTATTGATAGAAAAGGGTATTTTGAAAATGAAGCAAAATCAGTATTGCGACGTTTAAAATATTCGTCGAAATAGATTAAAAAAAATACACACATTCTATAAAGCTCGTTTTTTACGGGCTTTTTTTATGCGAATAGCCTGGTCTATACCAATTCCGGATAATGCAAGTATGAGTAAAATAATAAAGTAGTAATCATAACTAATATATAGGGAGGAGTTATCACCAATACTTACAAAACCCAGCCAGTAATGAGGATGTGCTTTACGTGAATTTACGGATTCAAGATATTCAAGTTTTGCTAATCGTAACGATTCATCTTTTGTTTTTCCTTTTTTTAGATTTTTATAAAATGATGTCATGATTTGTGTCCCACTTTCATCTTCTACTTCCCAAAGCGACATAATTATTGATGGACAACCGGCATACAGAAATCCCCTGGCAAGACTCATTATTCCCTCTCCCTTTTTTAATAAACCTGAACCTGTATTGCAGGCGCTTAATACGGTTAATTGAGCATTCAGCTTGAGATTATAAATATCGGTAGTATTCAATAATCCATTTTTTGTTGGATCATTGGTTTCAAATTGAGTAAATGCCAAACTTGAGAATGCCGGTAAAGAATCATTTATAAATGCGTGCATTGCAAGATGCAGTATATCATATTTTTCAACATTGTTTCTGAAATTTTCTTCAGTAGCATCAACGCCTTTAAAAACACTTGTATTAATTATATTCGAAATTTGAGCTACTTCTTTTTGTACTCCCGGCAATGGAATCAGCGTAAGATACTGATTGGCAATTTCAATAACATCACCTTCATTATATTCCGGTGCAAAAGCTAATGCTTTGATTTTTGTTTTTTTGATTGCCGGGGTCAGTTTGAAAAGTAAATTGGCTGAATTTGAATAATTTATGGAATAATTACGAATCATATAACTTAACTGATTGAATTCAATTGTTTTCGATGTGTCGGGTAAATTTTCGAGTAGAGCATCAAAAGGAATATAGCTCAGTTTTCCATCAGGAATAATCGTGATTTTTTTGTTTTGAATCTGATCTTTAAATGGGAGAATTAAATTTTTAAAAAGTTGATTCGAAGCAAGACAAAACTTTTTTGAATCTTCATTATTTGTGAACATGTATTCCGTATTCGACATAAAGTAAAACATGTTTTCCACGGCGTTTAAAAATTCGTGATCCATTTCTTGTTTATTAAAATCAATATGATTTGGGCTGATTAAAAATGTATAAAGTTCAGTTGTGGTGTCAGTTTCATTTAAAACGTATTCAATAATTATTTGATTCTCATTCAATTTTTGCTGAATTTCTTTTAGAGGGAGCATCGAATTTGAATATTTCAGATCATAAAAATCTTTGTACTCATTTTCAATGTATCTGTTCAATTCTTCCCGATTTCTGGAAGCTGAAAAAATCTCGTTATTATATTCATTTATGATAATGCTGTCAGGATTTGATTTGCTGTTTTCTTCGTAAAGTTTTTCGGTGAAAATTGAAATTGTGTTGTTTAGTTTTTTTTCCAGTTTCAATAAACTGTCTGGAACCAGGCTGTTTTCAATTGCAAGTTGGTCTGAAATTTTATCGAACACCGAACTGCTTTTTACCTGTTCAGCATTTTGAAAAGCGAGTTCAAGATATTTGAAATCATTCGTTATTGAAAAAGCAGTATAAGAAATCTGTATCATTTTATAAAATGTGGCGTATTCGAGTGCTGTTAACTGAATTTTGCTTTCGTCATTCGAAATCTCTTTTCGTGCACGTTGAATTAATGATCCTACAATCTGGTACGTTTCAATTGCCTTTGCCATCGATTCAGAAAAAATGAGGTTTTCTTTTGTTTGATCAATAGCGGAAATTTCAGCATAACTATCAGCAATAAGCTTTAATAAAGCAATACAATCTATTAATGACAGCCACTGTTCCTGTTCGTTAAAAGATTCTAAGGCGAAATCTTTAGAAAACTTCAAAGCAAATAATCCTTTTTTATACCAATCAATAGCTTCAACCAGATTTTGTTTTTTTTCTTTTTTAAACGTTTCCAGATTTTGTGAAGCTACAGGTTGTTTACTCGCCAAATAACCTTCAGTTTTATAGTAATCAGATAATACTGTTCCGTTTACTGGTTCTGTTAATTGAATAATTCTGTATGCTTTTGTTAAAGTTTCGGTTAATTCAGAAAATTGATTGCTGGCAATAAGAAAACCGGAATAATTTAAATAAGCAATACCAATATTAATATGGTTTTTACCTTTGAGCGCAACGGTTAAATCAATCGCTTTTTGATAATTTTTCCTGGCTTTTGCAAAATCTCCCTGAATTTGATAGATAAATCCCAAAAGTTCATAAAATAGTATTTGGTCTTCTGTGTAAGCAATATTAATGTTTTTATATATAATTTCTAACGCTTTATCGTAATTGTTTGTAATATAATAGATTTCAGCAATGTTATAATTAATACCTGCTAAAACTTCGGGTGAATTTTTGTTTTCTTTTTGGGTGATTGACAAGGCCTGTTCAAAAAATTGCAATGCCCGATTAAAATCCAGTTTACTTCGATAAACACTGCCCATGTTAATATAAAGTTTAACCATTTGAGCAAAAGGATATTTTTCTGCAAGAGAATAATTTATTTCTGCAAGCTTATAGTATTGCAATGCCAACTCAAATTGTCCAAGTTTTTTATAACTTACACCAATACCCAGATAAGTAGGAGCGAGGTTAAAATTATTATTGCCATATAACTTTTTTCTTAATTCAAGCGATTCAAAAAATGTTTCCAAGGCCTGAGTATGTAATCCTTTTTTACCAAGGATATTTGCTTTTCTGTTCAATTCTATTGACTGAATGCTATCATTCTGTAAATGTAGATTTTGACTTTGACAAAAAAAAGGGTGTAAAAATATAATAATGAGATATTTATACATGTTAATTGTCAGCTTTTATAACTGTTTTTCAATAGGCAATTTAAAAAGAATTTCATTTTTTTTCAATTTTAGGGTTACCTTTTTTACAATAAGAGGATATATTTGCAGAATGTGTGTTTATTATGTCGTACAATTTATTTTATTACCATGAAAAATTTATCGGGAAGTTTCAAATCAGAAGAATCTAGAGTAACAGGTTTAGAGTTTTTAAGTGAAAGTGAAATGCTGTTCATCCGTGGAGGTACTGATCCAGTTAAGCCAAAATCAAGACCGCGTGATGTGTATGATGATGAAGAAGGTTCGGCTACTCAACAAAGCCCAGCAAAATCATCCGGACAAAGTTTACTTGATTATCTAAAATCGTTGTTGGATAATTGGAAATGTAAGTAAATAAAATACAGACGCAATTAAGAATAAGATAACTATTTTTCAGGGGATTAAAACATCTGGTTTGTTTTAATCCCCTTTTATTGTTTGGTTTCGTTTTCCGCTGAAAAGCTTGTAATTATTGAATTTGCATTTTAAAGAGCCATTAAATAGATCTAATCTTATTTCAGGTTTTAATCCTACAAATTTGAAACTTTCCATCGACGAAGATAAAATCCATGCATTATTTCCCGCAAACTGGTGTTTTAATCTCTCTCCAATCATGGCATATAATTCATTTAAACCTCTCTCTTTCAGTCTTTCTCCATATGGTGGATTAATAATAATCATCCCGTTGTTTAAATCAATTTTCAAATCCTTAAAATCGGATACCAAGAATTTGATTTTATTAAAAACCAATGCACGGCGCGCATTAGTTTGTGCATTTAATAAGTTACCAGCCGAAATATCTGAAGAATAAATGTTGTATCTGAAATCTTTTTTTATGATTGCCAGTTTTATGTTATCAAATAAAAGTTGGTCATAATCGCGCCAGTTTTCAAATGCATAATTTTTTCGGAATTTACCGGCCGGAATATTGCACGCAATCATTGCTGCTTCAATTGGTAATGTGCCTGAACCGCACATTGGATCTAAAAAATCACATTCACCTTTCCATCCGGTTAAAAGTATCATTCCTGCTGCCAATACTTCATTTAGCGGAGCTTCTCCCTGTTTTATTCTGTAACCTCTTTTATGCAGTGAATCACCTGAACTATCAAGTGATATAGTACATGTGTCACCATGAATATGCAAATCGATAACGATTTCAGGATTTTCAGTATCTACATTTGGTCGTTTGCCTAATTTTTGCCTGAAATAGTCAGCAACGGCATCTTTTGCTTTAAGTGAGGCAAACATTGAATTGGTAAAATCAGTTGAATTTCCAACCGTGCTGTGAATTACAAAACTTTGATCGACACTGAAATATTGAAGCCAGTCGATTTCTTTGCATTTTAAATAAAACTGGTCAACATTTTTAAAACGAAAAAACTCAATTTCTTTTAATACCCGCAATGCGGTTCTTAACAGATAATTAGATTTGTATATGATTTCAAGGTCACCTTCGTAAAAAACTGCACGATTACCGAGTGTAATGTTTTTACCTCCAATTGCCTTAATTTCATTTGCCAATATTTGTTCAAGACCAGACGACGTTTTAGCCGCCAAACGAAAATTTTTCAAAATAACTAATTTAATAAGTGGTGTTATATACCTGCCCCATGTGAATAGGTGGTTTCCTTTGCCTTCGATTGTAAAACCCTCGAATAAGGTGGTAAATCGTTTGTAACCCAAACATTTCCACCAATAACCGATCCTTTCCCAATTGTTACCCTGCCAAGTATTGTAGCTCCTGCATAAATAACAACATCGTCTTCCACAATTGGGTGACGGGGAATTCCTTTTATCGGGTTTCCGTTTTCATCGAGCGGAAAACTTTTCGCTCCCAAAGTTACACCCTGATATATTTTCACGTTTTTGCCCAAAACAGACGTAGAACCAATTACAACACCTGTTCCGTGATCGATTGTAAACTGCTCCCCGATTTGGGCCTTGGGATGAATATCAATACCTGTTTCGCTGTGAGCCATTTCGCATATGAACCTTGGAATTAAAGGAACATCCAATAACAGAAGTTTATGTGCCATGCGGTAATTCGATATTGCACGAATTGCAGGATAACAAAAAATAACCTCTCCGAGATTTCTTGCTGCCGGATCATTTAAAAAAGTGGCTTCAACATCGGTGACCAACTGGCGACGTATTTCAGGTAGAAACTCGATAAATTCCAGCGCTGTTTCCTTGGCTTTTTTCTGGTGCTTTTCAACCTTGTTTGCCGATTCGTCCTGACACTCAAAACACATACCTGCAAGAATTTCATCACTTAAAAGTTCGTAAAGTTCATCAACATAAACACCCATATAATGTTGGGTTGTGTTTGTTCTTAACGAAGTGTTTCCAAAATAGCCCGGAAAAAGAATTTCGCGAACTAAATTTATAACCTTTCCTAGTTTTACAATCGAGGGTAGTGGTTCGCCCATTTTATGCTGGTGACAAACAATTTGGTAGGAAGCCGGATCGCTTAATTTTTGAATTGTATGTGCTATTTTGTTTTCGAAATCGGTCGTTGTCATTTTTTAATCGGTGTTTTGAATTTCAAAGCTACATACTATTTTTCTACATTCTCATCAAAAACACGCAATCATCTTTCTTGTTGATGATTTATTTCATTTCGGTTAAAAATTTTAATGCATTTTGGAAACGTTCTTCATCAATTCCGCTGACTAACTTGTATTTGAATTTGAATTCAGAAATGTTTTCGATGTATTTGTTTTGAAGAATTTTTCTGTTTTCACCTCCATTTTCGCGAACAGGATCAGCAATCCAGGGCAAGTCGATATCGCAAACCAAAAACAGGTCGATTTTAGTATTTAATATTTCATTAATTAACCAATCAGGAGTTTTTTTATAAACAAATTCGAACCATATTTTAGTAACAATCAGCCAGGTATCAACAAAAATATAAGGTGCATCTGATTTCGAAATTGAAATGAATGTTGCTATTTGCATTTTTGCAATGCTTTCAACATCAGAATAAGTGTATTTACGATTGAGGTTTTCAACATATTCACGCGCAATTTCGGGTATATAAGGTGCTTCGAAATGATTTGCAAGTCTTTCGGTTAGGGTGCTTTTACCGGTGGATTCAGCGCCGGTTATTACAATTATTTTGGGTTGATGTTTCAATTTTCAGGTTTTAAATCTTTTTTCCATTCAAAATAACCAAAAAATGCCATTATGGTGTACACTAAAAAAAGAATAACAGTTGGCCAAAGATTTTTATAAATGTATAAACCGGTTGATACCATATCAACAAAAATCCATATTATCCAATTTTCGATATATTTTTTTGCCAGCATCCAGGTTGCAACTATGCTTAATGAGGTAGTTAATGAATCAATAAAAGGTACATCTGAATCGGAAAAGTTTAGCAAAATAAACAGAATTACAGCGTAAATTGTAACTGAAACAACAGCAATTTTTATCCATAATTTCCAATTAACCAATTGAACCGGAAGCAGGGATTTACTATTCTCGTTTTTCCCATGTAACCAAAAAATCCAACCATAAATACTTATTAATACATAATAAACCTGCAAACCCATTGCTGCATAAAGCGCTGATTTAAAGAAAACAACAATATATAGCAATGAGGTAAAAATCCCGGTAGGCCAGGTGAGTATGTTTTGCCTGATTGAGAAAATAATGTACAATATACCAAGAATGGCTCCCAGCAACTCAATTTTATTGCTTAAGAGCCAATCTGTTATCGTTTGTACCATATTTTAATGATGAGTAGAAACCAAATGTTTGTTGTAATCTTTTTGATTTTCAAAAACTTTCAATGCTTCTATAATTGACTCATCGTCCTGATAATAAATTTTGTAAAAATCATTACGCGAATATAAGTCGCGTGCTAATAATGCTTTTATTTCCTTTTTTAGATCGCTTTTTATAAATGTCAGACTTTCTTCATTTTTTTCAATACCTTCCTTTACACCGTTTTCAACAATTTCTGAAATCATTTCTTCTGATACCTCAAATTTGGATTCGAATTTATTGAAATCAGGATATTTTGATTTTAACTCTTCACGGTTTTTATCCATATATTCAAGAGTAAAATTATTTACAATGTTATTTCTTCTAAGTCTGTTTACATAAGGGTAATGTCCAGAAGTATCCATTGGTACAAAAATATCGGGCATAACTCCACCACCACCATGAACTGTCCGACCGTTTAAAAGTGTTTTGTATTTCAATGTATCTGAAAAAACAATACTGTCGGCATTAAACATTTCGCCATTTGATAAGCGTTTTTGATAATCATCACGGTATTCATCCACTCCTTCTTCGTATGGTTTCTGAATACATCTTCCGCTGGGTGTATAATAATGTGCAGTTGTTAACCGAACCATCGAACCATCGGTCAGGTAATACGGTTTTTGTACCAATCCTTTTCCAAACGAACGACGACCAATAATTATTCCCCTGTCCCAATCCTGAATCGCTCCTGAAACAATTTCGCTTGCTGAGGCTGAAGATTCGTCAACCAATACTACAAGATTTCCTTTTTTAAACTCGCCACTTGCTGTTGCACGGTATTCTCTTTTTGATTCGTTTAAACCACTTGTGTAAACCACCAAATCATTATTATTTAGAAATTGTTCTGAAATTTCAATGGCTGATTTAAGATAACCGCCGCCATTTCCACGCAAATCCAGGATCAGATTTTTAATATTTTGTTTTTTTAAATCTTTCATGGCAGAAACAAATTCTTCGGTAGTGGTTGCTGAGAATTTATTCAGTTTAATCAGGCCGGTACTTTCATTAATCATGTACGATGCATCGAGGCTGTAAATTGGGATTTTGTCGCGGATGATGCTGAAATCAAGCAATCCAGGTGTATTTTTTCGTAGAACCTTTAAATTTACTGTGGTTCCTTTATTGCCTCTCAACATATCAAAAACATCGCTGTTTTTAATGCCTTTTCCGGCAATAATTTTACTGTCAACCTCAACAATTCTGTCGCCTGCCCTGAGTCCTACTTTTTCAGACGGACCACCGGCAATTGTGGTAGTTACCAGTAAAGTATCTTTGAAAATATTAAAAGAAATCCCAATTCCTTCAAAATTTCCAACCAGCGGTTCATTCATTTTATCAACTTCATCTTTCGACATATAAACCGAATGAGGGTCTAATTCACTTAACAAATGAACAATAGCTTTTTCAGTTAATTTGTCAATATTTGCAGAGTCAACGTAATAACTATCAACCAATCTCAGCAATCTTCCAAATTTAAGCTGGTTTTGCTGAACCGATTCCTGCGCAGAAATAAATGATGCGGTTATTGTGAAAAGTATGGTTAAAATCAGAACCATACTAATGTTCATGTGTTTTTTCACCAAAATGTTTTGCATGACTTTATAATTAATTTTCATTCTTAAATATTACAATTTCCAGGCATTTCAAAGAAATGTTTACACCATGATTGCAAAGCATTTAACAACTATTCCCACTCGATTGTTGCAGGAGGTTTCGAACTGATATCATAAACCACACGATTTATTCCTTTCACCTTGTTAATAATTTCGTTTGACATTTTAGCCAGAAAATCATAAGGTAAATGAACCCAGTCAGCGGTCATTCCATCGGTTGAGGCCACCGCCCGCAGCGCTACCGTATTTTCGTATGTACGTTCGTCGCCCATAACACCTACCGATTGCACCGGCAATAGCATAACTCCGGCTTGCCACACTTTGTTGTACAAATCCCAGTTTTTTAACCCGTTTATAAAAATTGCATCGGCTTCCTGCAAAATCCGAACTTTTTCCGGTGTAACATCGCTCAGAATCCTGATTCCCAAACCTGGGCCGGGAAACGGATGCCTGCCTAAAAGTTCCTGTTTAATTCCAAGCGCTTTCCCAACCAAACGAACTTCATCTTTAAATAAAAGTCGCAGTGGTTCTACAATTTTTAGCTTCATTTTTTCGGGAAGTCCACCAACGTTGTGATGCGATTTTATGGTTGCCGATGGACCGTTAATTGATACTGATTCAATTACATCGGGGTAAATAGTTCCCTGAGCCAGCCATTTTACATCCTGTATTTTATGTGCTTCCTCGTCAAAAACTTCAATAAAATTATTCCCGATAGCCTTTCTTTTTAATTCAG
>JFJP01027130.1_pt1 | contig 19728 bp, 14 predicted proteins | sample 431651 | NCBI WGS metagenome assembly JFJP01 (sample SAMN02602958, study PRJNA72255) | Microbial mat metagenome, whole genome shotgun sequencing project. | biome: fresh water; feature: sink hole; material: water; isolation source: purple microbial (photo- and chemosynthetic) mats found in...
TTTTTTTGAAGAGAGAAATAACGACAATTATATTGGTTTCTTTAATCATCTATAAGTTTCACATCTTAATTTTTTATAAAAATAAATCAAATCTATGACAAAATCATTAAAAAAAATAAAAATATAAAAAAATATAATATAAGGGGATCCACAGCTTGAAAATATGGGAAATTTGCAAGATTCTCTGCTTTCTCTACCTGGTTTGTGCTGGTATCTACTTAACCCAACCCAAATTTGAGTTCTTCTTGATATATTACAAGAAAGCAGAACATATTTTTCATCCACCAAGCCGAGATTCTCAATGGCAAAGCAAACCTGAATGGCTTATTTGTAAAATGATCTTAGGTATGATGAAAACTTCTTATTTGGCAAAAGAAGGGAATTTGACAGAAGCTTTAGCTATTTTAGAATCAATAAAAGATCAAAGAATTGGAAAGACAGGGTCTTTGTTATTAAGGAAAATATATTGGGGATTGGGGACGCTTTATAATCAATATAAGGAGCAGGAAAAAGCAATTGATTGTTTTCAAAAAGGAATTCAATACAGTGATTTGGATGATGAATTCCATAAAGCAATGATAAAATTACGAGAAGAGGATTTTTTCTTGATTTATTACATTTATTTCAAATATAAAACTTCAAAATTATTGAAAATCCTAAAAAAAAATGAAAGAGCTTCTTTAATTTTAAAGGAAGCGATCTTTAATATTAAAGAGATTTCAAAGCAATGGCAGACGAAAAGCAAGAATATTTTCGCACAGGATTTCATGAATATTATTGCTTTTATTAAAAAGAAAATCAAAAAACTACTTGAAGAAATTTCAAACAAACCACTAAAAACGGAACAACAAAAATCGTTCGAAAATCTGAAATCCTCTGAAAAGAAATTCGATAATTATTTAATAACAATCAAACAAACAAAAATAATGAAAACCTCAGAAAACACTTCAAAATTGCATTCAAAATCAGAAAAAGAACTTCTGTTAAAAAAATTGCAAAGGAATTCAAATGAAGAAAATTCAGGAGAATATCAATTAAAAGATGTGTATAAATCAAAGCCTTTAACTCAGAAATATGATTCGAATTTCTTGAAGAACCTCTCATTAAATAAATCAAAAGAAATTCAAAAGACTTATTTAATGAATTCTTTCTACCAGAAAACCAGCAGAACCGCTGCAAATACAAATAGAACCTTTTCAAATTATTTAATCCCACAAGAGAAAACTACTATAATCAAAGAATATCAAATTTTACAAAGGCCTGGAACTGAAACTTTGAGAAAATCTAAAGAAACTACCCAAAATAAGTCAGAATTTATGAAAAAATCGAAGAATAATGAGAGGAAATCAAGAGAATTCATGACTTTAAGAGGAAATTCAATTGAATTCGAAATTGAGAAGAATCATGAGAAAAAGATTAAGGATTTATTGAGGAAAATCGTGGGATCTCCTGTTGCGAAGCCTCAACTCGAACGAGGCTATTTGAAAACCTTTTCAGGGGAGAAACCCTTTAAAACACAGCGAGAAAATTTGAATGAAGAAATAAACGATTTGAGTTCAATAGAAGAAAAAAAATACGATAAAGATTTTTTTGAAGAAAGAAAAATTATGAAGATTGAAGAAAAAAAATTTTTGAAAAACAAAAAAAACCAGAATAAAGAAAAAATTCCTTCTAGACAATCAATTGAAGCAAAAAACATTGATAAAAATATTAATGAATTACGAAAAACTTTAATTAATGAAGAAATAATAATTCCTTTGAGAAACTCACTTGAAGAAAAAAACATTGAAAACAATTTTAATGAACCTAAAAAAACTCAAATTATTGAAGAAAAGATTCCTTTCAGAAATTCTATTAAAGAACAAATAAAATTTGGGAGAAATGCCAAAGATAGGCTTTTAACCTCCGAAAATAACCTATTTCTCAAAGGAAGCTTCTCTGCGGGAATTCGAATCATAGAAAAAAGACCTCTCTTAAAACTGGATTCTTTACAAGAAACACAAATCCATAACGACAAAAATATCAGAATAAACATAATCAAAGAGAAAAAACCTTGTTATCTTTCAGCAGAAAACCGTGAATCGCTCAAAGCAGAAGCCGTCAAAGAGATTTCTGGACTGGATTTTGTTGAAAAAAAGCCCACTAAAAAATCAGAAAATAGAGAATATTTTGATTTAAATGAAGAATTTCAGCGTTTAACAATGAGTAATCACATTATTAACAAATCACGTATTTCATTGAAGTTAAATAAACGTGAAAGCAGTTTTAAGAAGCAAACTTCAAGAGACGAGCTTATTTCAGGTAATACCAGTACCAGAAAATTTAATCAGCTTTCTCTTTTGCGAAAAGACTCAAGTGATGATGAGAGAAAATCATTGAATTCAGCATATCTTGGCTTGAATTTCATCAATTTATTCACGAATAAGTTTTCTGAAATAAATTATTCCGTTTCTGAAGAAGAAAAACAGAGACAAATCAAAGCAAAAAACTGTATTATATCCCGTTTTCGAAAATATAAGAACAAGAAATCGCAACAAAACTCTCGTAAAGCTATAGATTTGACAGATTTAATAGAAGAAACCTCACAAATAGAGACTCCGAGCTCCAATTATCCTCTTAGTAAATACGCGAAATCAGCTGTTTTAAGAAAAAGCGAAAGCAAAAAAAATGGAGTTCAGGTTCTCAAAAAAACTCAAACCCAACAAATGGTTGAAGATAATCCTTATAATTTACAAAGGAAAATCCCTCAAATCCTAATTTCTGAGGAAAATACCTTGAATTTGATGAAAAGTTCAACGAATTCCCAAAGTATTTTGCATGATTTTCGGCCTATGTCCATGCAGAACAGCACAAAACTGAAAGGCAATCTGCGAGTTATCGCTCAACAAATAAAAGAGTCAAAAGCTGTGCATAAGCTTGAGAATATCCCAAGACCTTGCTTCTTTATCTTAAGGTTTATTGAAGGACAATTGATGAAGTTCAAAATAAGAATCAAGAAATTCCTCGAAAAAGACATTGTTCTTAATTTAACTTCACAAAATTTTTCATTTGATTTGAATATCCCTTTGAAAGACGATAAGAAACCAGTGAATTTTCTAGAATTTAAAACAGTTTGGCCTGTGGTTTTCAATGCGATTTTTACCTATTTAAAAGAAGAAAAGCTTGTTAAAGAAGAAGAATTTCTTCAAGAAGTCGAAACTTTAGAAAAACCGATTTTTTCAAAAAATATGAGTTTTCTGGAAAACCCGATTTATTTCAATTCAAATAAATTAACTCTTATTGATCTTGAGAACATTGGACTTCTTAAGCTTCTTTTAGATGTGATTTTCGAGAAAATGATCTATTTGAATAGGAAATCAACAGGAGCAACGTTATCTCTCTATAAAATTTCTGTCACAAGCTCAAAAGAACTTTTGATCAGAAGATTGGAGAAAATTATCACCAAGAGAAAATTTCTTCAGAAAATAAAGAAGATTAAAGAAAGTGGCAGAATTTCTTCAGATTTAGAAGAAAAAAGAATTTCGGAAATCAAAGAAGAAATTTATGATGTTGAAAGACATTATAAAGAAGAATTAAAGCTTGAAAAATTGATTGAATTGAATAAAAACCCAATTATTGCGATCTTTTTGACAAAGGATCTCTTTTGGAAGAAATTCTGGCTCATATGTGTCTCATGGACCTGGAAAGAAGATTCTATAAGTTTTTTTTCCCCTTGTATTAATATTGCAGGGCTTGATTGGAGAAATTGTAAAAAAGAAATTTGGCAAAAATTCTTTAGTTGTGAACGTTTCAGAAGAAAAATGGGAGAAGATTTCTTGAAATTAGAAGAAATCGATGAATTTAAGATGTTTTATAGATTTTCGAAGAGAAAGAAAAAAAGAATTTTGGAGAAATTCAGAAAGAGTTTCCATATAAGCAATGCAAATCTGATTGTGAAATCTGATGAGGAAAGAAAAACGCATAAAAACGAAAGGGATTTCTTTAAGAAAAACGAAATTTTCGGGTTTGACTTGCTGAATATCAAGATTCCGAAGATTTCAGTTGCGAAAAACGAGGGGCTTTTCAAAAAAAGCTTCGATGAGATTTTTAATCAGTTTTTTGAGAATAAACGAGAATATTTAGAAGATGAAAAAGAAAAAAACCTCAATAAATTAGTCCAATTAGAAGAAATCGATGAATTCTTCTTAGAAAAACACATTAATAATAAAATTTCTATCGACGAAGAACAAGAAACTGAAGAAAAACTCGTCAAAAAAAGAAGTTTGCGGTTTTTTCGCATTGAAAAACAGAATTCTTTCTATATTTATCTAAAGAACTTCATAAAAGAGCATAAATTCGGACAAATGTTCTTTAAATTGTGCAAAAATTCAGGTTTTTTGCATTTAAAATTGAATTTTCTCTTCGAAGATGAGACGAATTTCGTGCAAACAAGAATGCGATTCTATGAGCCTTTTCGAAGAGTGAATTTCTTTTGCGAAATCAATGATCTGAAGGATATTATTCTCTTGACTAATATTTTGTTAGTTCAAAATGAGAAAATCAAGAAGATTCAGTTGCAAAGAATCGTTAAAAATGTCTTACAATGTAATGGTTTGACATTTAAATGCAGAAATGAAGTTTTTTCAATGAAGAAAATCATTTTCAATGAATATTCACTCAAGGCATTTGTTCTGAATAATTTCATTGAGAAAAATCAATATTTTTCACAGAATTCGCTTGTTTTCCTAGAAAATCTTGAAAATATAGGAAAATCGATAATTTTCATGAATATTTTCGAAAATAACCATCCTAACAGTGAAAATCATATACTTTTTTCGATAAAAATCCTTGATTTTTCCTCAAAAATTCGAAGATTTAAACTGATTCTAGCTCTTGAAGATCTTTTGTCTCATTTTGGGTTTTCCAATGCTTTTTTTACAGAAAGATTTTCTTTAAATCAGATAAAGTTAATTTTCATGAAAATTTTGCCTAAATTTTCTTTAGAAAAGCTATCTTTATATTCAACTCTGGTATATTCTCCTTTGAATTTCTCAAATAAACCAGAATCCCGCTTTCAAAAGATTAGAAAATTAAAGAATTGTTTCAATGAAAAAAGAGGAATTCCTATTTTCCCCAAAAGAAATAACGGCTTTTTGGAAGAATTTCTTCAGGATTCACGAGTTATTCTCAAAATCATCAAGAAATTCCAAGGAAATTTCTTCTTTATCATAGTTTCCAAGAATTTATTGATAAATTATTGGATTATCAAAGTTTATATACCAAAAACCTCCAGAAATTTTATGGGGTATTTGAATAATAGCGAAATTATGAGGTTTTCTGTTGAAGATTTGACACATGCCTTCAGGAAAAATATGCAGGATTTCATTGAAAAACCCACTTTTTTTCAGAAATTTTTGGATTTTCACAAGAAAATCAATGAAATTAAGAATGTTGATGGGTTTATTAAGTCTTTAAAGAAGAAAAAAACTCAAAAAATAAAGGAATTTGAAGAAGCTAATCAAGATATAAAAGAAAATAACCAAAATTTTAATAAGAAAAACTTTAAAACACAAGATTTTTTAGAAGAAAAACCAAAAATTATTGAAAAGAAAAAAGGAGATTTTTCCAAGAAGAAAATTGAAGAAAAACTTCAGGAAAATGAAAATCAAGAGAAAAAAATAAATAAACGGAAAATTTTTAACAAGAATTTAAAAAAAGTCTATCTTATGAGTAAATTCGCAAGTAAAAGAATGAGGAAAATGCAGAAAATCAAAGGTATAATGGACCTAACGAAGAAAATCGATAATTTCAAAGGACCCAATTTACAGAAATCATCGCTTTCTTTCTGCGAAACAGAAATCTGGCTTCGTTTATTATCAAAACTAGAAATTTCTAGTGATAAATCTCAGAAATTCGAGCTAAAAAATGGTGAATTCAGAATAAAATTAAAAGAAATACTCTTTCAAAAATATGTGAAAATCGATAATTACAATGAAGCTTTTATAGAGATTTTTTTTTTTTTTCTTAGCGAAAATCCGAGTGTTTTTTCAACATTGGACTCTATTCATTATGCTTATTCTACTAATTACAATTTTGTGATAAAATACCTGTCAATAAATCGTATGAATATACAAATAGATCATATAAATCTGAGGGAATTGATCAATATTTATATTTCAGATGGATTTTATAAACATCCCACCAATTACATGCATTCAAAATTGTTGATGTCCGAAGTGAAAGATCTTTGCAATTTCTTGATTTATAAGATAAAATCAGCCAATTTCTGCAATTTTCTTCACAATGCTAATGAAAATCTGTTGAAAAGACGTAAAATGCATGCGACTGACAATATTTCCTCTATGAAGAATATAGAAAAAGAGGTTGAATTAGAAGAAGACAAAATTAATATCATCACTTTTATTTCGAGATCGAAACCTTATACTCTTATAAATGCTTTGGTTCTTTTGAATTCTGAAAAAATCTTAATCAATCTATATAATAATAGAAAAAGCGGAATGTTTAGTAAGGAGTTTAAATTTGAAACGCTCAAAAAAAAAGAAGGGTTTTTCAAAGTATTGTTAAGAGCTGGAGAATGGAAAACAGTGGTTGAAAGGCTTTGGAAGATGATGCAAAAGGAGTTGCTTATTGAAGCTGAATTCAATTTAAAATTTAGTGAAACTTCTTAATAAGAAAAGAATTATTTTTATTGTGTTTTTTTTTTTTTTTAAGAAATAAAAAAAATTTTTAGTAAATGAAAAAATCTCAGAAATTAACTAGCGATTTTAAAGAAAAAATTTCATAATTAAATAATAAATTAAAAAATTAAAAAAAAATAAAAAGTTTAAAAATTAAATTAAAAAAAGTATAATTTTTTTTCAAATACTATAAAAAAAAAGGGGGTTAGTGTTTAGGTTTAAAAATATTAAAAAATTAAAGAACAACAATTGAGAAATTCACCCAAAATTTATTTCAAAAAATTATAAACCTTAAAAAATTCAAATTTATAAATTAATATTATAAATAAAATTATAAACAATGTTATTATTACTCACTCCTTTCGCTTAAATTTTTAAAATCATTTATTTTATCCTTATAAAAAGAAACTTCACAAAAAGAACAAATAAAATTCGGAGATGGAATCATTGAAAAGATCAAAAACTGAATTCATGGAAACACAAACTTGTGCATTCATTAGTCCTTTTCATAAAGAAAGTAAATCTTAAAAAAATAAAATAAATGGCATCTCACAGAATCTTCTTTTGATAAAATAGCCAAAAGACAAGAGTTTCAGACTCCTGGTTGTAATTATTTTAATTATATCAATGAGACAGCTGAAGAAGAATTCACTGAGCAGGTCTTAAAGGTTTCAAATGAGCAAAACTTAAAAAAACCTACAAAGAGTGAAAGAGTCAGAAGAATCGAAAAAGCTCAAAATAATTTCGCAAAGTTTTATGTAGAGGCTTTAAAGAGCGATTTTCGTGATTTCATTGAGAAAAAAGAAGAATTGCTCGCAAAGCTGAAATCAAGCCAAGAAGTCCCAAATTTAATGAATGTGGAGGAGATGCATAAAGAATATTGCTCAAGGTTATCCGTTTTTCATATTTCCAAAGATATTAAAAAATGGGTAAAATTTTATTTTAGTGAGAAGTTTCGCAAAAACTATAAAAATAAAAATTGGAATGAAATCGAGCTGAAATTACTGGGGTTTATGATTATTGCTTATAGCTGCATTGAAAAGAAACCAATTCAATACTTCGTAATTTTATTTTTTTCTTAATTTTTAAAATTTATTTTTGTAATAATTTAAAATATCTCTTTATGAGACTGATGAAAATTGGAATCAAGTTTCTCGGGTATTCACAAACAAAAATGGGCAGAATTGCAAATTCAAATTTAACGCTTTGCTTCGATCACATCCCACACTGAGCTCATGGACCCCAGAAGAAGATGAATTCCTGAAGGAAATCATCTCGTAAAATTTTTAATTCAATAATTTACTTTCAAAATATTTTTTCTGTAAACTACTGTTCAAATGGATTTCGAAAATCATTTTTTGTTTTTTCAAAATTTCTATAATCTTCTCATAGTTTTTCAAAGAATTTTTTTTTTAATTCGAAATCAATTTTTTTGAATAAATTTTGAATTTAATGCTTTTGATTTCAATTTTTTGAATGGAAATATTGATTTGATTTCGATTTATGTATTTTTTTTTCTCTTTCATCCAAACTCAATTATTTTTTTGTAATTTAAAAATTTTCTCTTTAGAGAAATCAAAGAGCAAGAACGTTATCGCATTAAATGGACCGAAATCGCTTTAAAATTAAATAAACTCACTTTGAACACTCGAGTTGGAAAACATTGTCGTGAGCGTTGGCTTAATCATTTGAACCCGAACCTTAAAAAGTTTTAATAACTACCTTTAGAATGTTTATAATATCTTTGAATAGAGGTGCATGGACTCCCGAAGAAGATATTATTTTATTAGAAAAAACCTTAAATATGGGAAAAAAATGGGCCACTATATCCCGAGAATTACCTGGTCGAAATGAAAATTCAGTGAAGAATCGTTTTATTACTTTGTCAAAGGGAATAAAGAGCAAAGGCAAAAGGAAATCAGATAAACTATTGAAGGATCCTTTTATTAGGAAAGAATTCATGGAGATGATAAAGGTTTTAAGGGCACAATTAGATCATTCATCACTCAATAAAAATATGGAGAATTTAGAAATAAATAGTCCTTTTACTGTCTCTAAAAATTACGAAAAAGAAACTGAACAAATAAACAATTTGATTTGGGATCCTCCTGTTGTAAAAACCCTGGATGAAGAAAAGGAAGCTGATTGTAACAAAATGTTGAAGAATGACGAGGTTCAACAAAATAATAGTAAGATGATGAACAATTATAGCAATTATCTGTTTTTTTTGCATTTTTTAAATTCTCAAGTGGCATCTCCTGTTAAAAATCTTGAGCAGCAATATTTGGAAATCAAAAACGAACTACGAGGTGTGAACCAAAAGGATATGAATCTTTCCAATTTGCATTTTTCTAGCTCTAATGATAGAAGAGCTAGTGCCACAGAAAGTAAAACTGATAGCAAATTCCCAGGAAGCAAAAGACCATCAAATAGTTTCACCTCATTATATTTAACACCATCAATCATTTCCTCTGAAAATGAAGAAATCACTGCAAAGAATTTCAAAGGATGCGAACAGGATACCAGTGCAACTGCCTATACTGATAATTCATTGCCACAAAAACTATTGAACAAGAATAAGAAATTCATGGGATTGATTATTGATGAAATAAAAGAAAATAATCAAAATAATGAGTCAAGTGCTGGTTTCGCAAAGAGTATTTCCAACGTTTTGCCAACACCCATTCTAACACTTTCGAATATGAGTGTATCCCCTTCGAATCCTATTAATCAAGATTTTTTTAGATTTTCGCCTTTGACCGATCATTCGAAAGAACATAAAAAATTAAGTCCAATTATGAGCATGAATAGGATAGAACAAGAGTACTCACCTCTGGACCGCTTTATAAAGGGGTATCTATAAAGAAACTAGACTTTTGTTGTAGCTATAAATTATTTCTCGTTAAAATTAAAATTTGAATTTAATGATTATGAGTTAAAAACAGCTCTGGGATATAGCTTAGTGCTTTTCCTCTTTCTTCTTCGTTAAATAAATTAGAAAAAATATACAAATTAATTCTTTTAAATTATAAAATTAATTTTTTTAAAATTCATTCTTTGCTATTTCTTCTTTCAATTGATTATATCTAATAAATTATGATTACAATATTTTGGGTTTGAAAAGTTTTACTTGTTCATAATATTCTTATTTTGTACAATTAATTTTTCATTTTGTCCTTCTAAGTCATTTATTCTGCTTTCAAATTTATTCTGAAATTTTTCCTCAAGCTTAAAATTTTTTGAATAATAAAAGAAATTGAAATATTTTTACATTTTCAAGTTCTTTGAATAAATCTATACATTTTTTTTTGGATTCTTTTAATTTTTTATTGGTTTCCAATATATTTCTTTCTTTGCCATTGATTCTTTTTTGTTCGTTCGTTAATTGTTCCTCATAGTTTTTTTTGAGCTTTTCACATTCATCCAAAAGATTTTGCCGGTCTCTTTCAAGATTTTGATTTTTTTGTTTAGCATCTTTGATTTCAATTTCTAAATTATTATCATATTGTTTCAATTTTTCATAATCCTCTTTCAATCTTTTATTGATTTCTTGTTGATTTTTCACTATCCTTTCAGAGCTTTCCTTCTCAAAAATAAATTCATTTATTTTTTCATTCAATTCATGTATTTCTTGTTCATATTTCAACTCCATTTGGCTTTTTTCATACATAACTTGCTTATATTTTTCATCATTTTTATTCAGATCTTCTAATAAATTGTTATTTAATTTCGAAAGGTCTAATTTCAAAGCTTTATTATCCTTTGACAATTTCTCGACTTGAATATTCAAATTCACGACTTCTTCATTCAAATTACTGATTTCTTCTTCATTTTTATCAAGAATTGCTGCTTGTTTTTGCCTCATCACCTCAATTATCTTCTCATTTTGCTCTTTTTGCTGAGTCATCTCATCGTGAAAACCTATTGTTAAAGCTTCAATTTCTTTTTCATGCTGTTCTTGTCTGATCAAAACCTTATCTCGCTCGACAAGAGCTTCTTCTAATCGATCTTTGCTATCTTTTGTGGTTTTTTGCAAACTTTCAACCACTCTTTGAGCGTTTTGCAATTTTCCTTCATAATTCTCGAGGGTTTTTAAAAGAAGTTCATTATCTTCTTTTTTTTGATCATTTTCTTTGCGCAATCGACGGTTTTCCTCTTTATAATGATCAGTTTCTCGTTCAAAATAGATGATCTTTTTAATTTTTTTATCAAATGAAGAAAGAAAAAAAAATTTATTTTTACTTTGTTGACATTATCACGATCTTTTAGCTTGATTGACTCATTTTCTTTTTTCAGTGAATTTAATTCGAGTTTTTTCTTTTCCTCGAAATCTTGATAAGTTTTTTTTAAGGATTCCAATTGACTTCTTAAAACCTTGATTTCATTTTCTGAACGATTTAATTTACTGATCAAATCAGATTTCTCAACATCTAAATACATGTGAGTTTCAACAATATTGTTAAGTTTATTCTCAAGAACATCTCTTTCTCTTTTGATTTCTTCTGAGGAGATTAAACAGGTTTTATATTTATCATTGATTTCTGAATATTTTTTAAGAAGGGTTTCAGCTTCGATTTCTTTGGATTCTTTTTGAGCTTTGACTTCAGTGAATTTTAATGACAATTGCTGATGATTTTCCAATAAAATTTGGTTTTCTTCTTCAAATAATCTTATTCTTTCTAGAAAGTCTTCTCTTTCTAACTTTCCGAACATATTTGAAACGCTTTCATCACAATTGCCATTCCTGAATGTTTTTATCAATAATCTATGGTTAAAATTAAAAGAAAATCAGTTTTTTGGAATGGTTTTTTGAAATAACTGATTTTTCTTTTCAAGTTCTGAACGAAGAAACACATTATCTTCGACTAATTTCTTAGATTTTTCTTCCACTTCTCTTAAATCACCATGTACAGTGTTCAGCTTTAAAAAATATATTGATTCAAAATTTTATTTAAAACAAACAATATGTTCGTATTTCTCAATTTTATCATCATAAGCCATAAAAAGAGGCTTCAAATATTCCAGATCCCCTGCTAAAATATTAAAGTTTTGCATGATATCCTCTTCATTTTCAATATCGAATTTCATATTAGTTGGAATTCCAAGTTTTGTTTGACATAGCATTAATTCTTTTGCTAATCTTTTATCTATTAAAACATCATTCAAAGTGATAATTTCCATTAAAATTGAAAGTATTTACTAATGTTGTTGAGATGCTTAATTTCGGCCTTGTATTTCTTGTTTAATGAAAGGAGCTGTATTTCTTTTGGCTTTTTTGATAGGAAATCCCCTTCGATAGGTTTAGTTGCATAACCATCTTCCTTAACCTTATGCTGGATTTGATGTTGGTAAGCGTAAAATGAGCTAGTGTTCATATTTTAGAAGTTTTGAATTTCAAAAAACAAATCAAAAAAATTCAGTTTTTTCCTTCAAATATTTTTTTCAAAGTTCTTAATTTTAAATTTCATCTTTTTAAAAAATTTCATGAATTTTTTTTATAGAAATTCAAAATTCAAAAACTAAAAAACAATCTCAACTTGAAAAAAATAAACCTGGTTTTTATGAATGAATTAATAAAAATATTTTATTTTTTTTAAATCAGCTCTAAAACTTTGGATTCCATAATTTTTTCCTCATGGTCGTTCATCTTAACTTTTTTTTTCAAATTACCAACCAAATCTGCGTTATTATTCTTGCATTCCTCACATTTGCATTGGTCAGTGCAAATAATCCCAGCAGCGAAACATTCGCAATATTTCTTCAAGCAATAAGACTTCCTACAATTGCATCCTTTTTTATGTGCTAAATTATCTTTTGATACTGAAGTCTTGTATTTTGACATAAAAGCTTCAGGTTGTTTTTCTAATATTATTTCTATTGCTTCAGATCTGAGTTTTACTTGATTGGTATTATTAAAGCATCCTGTGCAATTGCAAAAAGGTCCACACATTTCTCCACTTGAAAAGCATTCACAATAAAGCTTTAGACATTTTGTTTTTTTGCAATTACACGTTTTTGTTTTTTTCATCAAAGGAATTTTGCGTTTTTCAGACAAAGTTTCACTATTGAATGAGTTTTTGCGCGGAATTATTTTAGGTTTTTCTAGTTCAGAATCATAAAATAATTGTCTTTGAAATGATTGAAAAGGATGGATTGATGCAAAGCTTTTTATTTTTTGGATTTTTAGATTTTATTTTTATTTTTTTGAGAGATTAAAAAAATAAACATAAAATAAGTAACAAAATTTTAAAAATTCAAAAAATTCCCCCAAAATCAATAAGGAATTAAAAAAATTTATCTCTCGTTTTTTACCATTCTTGCAACATTAGATCTTTGATCACAGGTTGTGTTTTCACTTGATTGCTCCAAAAATCATTGATATCTTGTTCAGACCCTGAACTATTTTTGAAAAGTGCCTCGTCTTTTTCTTTCTTTGTCTCCATGATGAAATCAGGGATCTTCAAATTCATGATATTGGGTTTATTCTCGTCGGCTTCCGTAGCCTTGAAATTAGGGCTTCTATCAAATAGCAAATGATGAGTTTTCTAGATAATATAGATGATCCCTTTGCTTTATAAAAATACCGAAAAGCTGAATTCTTGTGGAAAATGAATTTTTGTAAATTTGAAGAGTTTTCGAAATTACTGATCAAATTGGGGTGATTTGTGGCTTTCATTTGTAAATTGTCGTTATTTGAACATGAAAGAACTTTTTTGGGGATAGGACTTACGATTTGGTTCATGATTTTTTGTTTGGTGGGCTTTGGCTCCTCGAAATTATTAATCATTTTTAAATTTTTTAAGTTTTTGCTTTTATTAAATTTTCAAATTTTTTATTTGAATTAATCAAAACTCTCTCTAAATTTAAAGACATATAAAATAAATTCAAAGTTTTTTGATTGTGCTAATTCATTGTTATCTTATTAAAATAATTTGATTCTACCCATTTACTAAAAAAAAATATTTTTTCAATTTTGTTTATCATTATGATTTGAAAAAAAAATTTAAAAAAGAACTTTTTTCATTTAACTTGAAGTTCGATTTCCTTGCCTAAATAATTACATTATTTATGATTTGGTTTTGCACTTCTCTGTAATTTCCATCCAAAATTGATTTTTTCATAAAACAAACTTCTTCATCATTATGAACCTCATTTTCGTTATATTCATAATTGTGACTCTTGGTTCAGATAAACTATCTTTGAGAAGTTCAATGATAGTGCTTTCCAAAGGAATAGCATTGGGCAAAACATATCAAACAAAATTTTTTTCTAAATGAAATCTTAGAATTTTGAGAATTTTTTCAATCTAATTTAACCTTCGCTTGGAGGAGAAGTAAATGAACCCCGAGATTAGGAGCCCATTGCAGGAGTGACCATATCTTCATTTTTCTTGAATGCAGATGAACTTATTTGGTATCATCAACACCTTGACAAAAAACGCTCATTTGCCTCAGGTTCCCTTCTATTTGATAATGATAATACAGCTTTGTTTTTAAATTCCCCAGCAATAATTCTATGAATTACTTGAATTTCTAAATCAAAATATTTTTCCAACAATATTTTCAAAAACCCATTTAAAATTTTCTTTCTTCACCTCAAAATATTCAAATCTTGAACCGAAGCTTCTTTTTTTTGAATTGCAAAATCTTTTTTCAGGTCAATTGGACTTTGATCAGCAACTACATTGCCAATCTAATTCATGAGAAACATAATCCCATTCCCTGCTACAATCAGCACTAGTAAGTGGTATTAACAAAATCGGCTGTTTCATTATTTCTGTGATTTGAATCATCTTTAATTCTTTATTATAAATTTTTATAAGTTACAGTATCAGCACTTTTATATGGAGTTCTGTTCGCTGGGTTTTTATATTATATTACAAGGAATAAGAACTTTTTTTGAGGAGATTTACAAATTTTCAACCATCCTTCGGTTATGATTTCTTTCAATCCATTTTTAAACAATTTCCAATTTCGATGAAAATAAAAAAAGCAAAAAATTATGAAAAACAAGAACTTCATTAAAATTTTCGATTTTTATTTCTAATTCCTCTTTTTATCAATTTCATTAAAATTAATTAAAAACTATCAATTACCCAAAAGATTTCATGCGCAAACTTTTAAACCCTTTATCATCTTTCCAATTCGCTACAGCAGCTCATTCTCTTAAGATAGGTTTCATTGGATTAGGCAATATGGGAGCCCCGATGGCCATCAACCTTGCTTCAAAAGGCCATTCCGTGATCGGGTTCGACTCTTCTCAAGCTCGCTATGCAGAATATACCAACAAAGGTTTAAAGATGGTTCCTACAATCCCAGAAATGCTTCAACAAGCAAATATCATCATAACAATGTTGCCGAATTCTCATATAGTCAAGAAATTATGCGAAGAAACATTATTTCCAAAATTGTCCAAAGATTCAATCATAGTTGATTCTAGCACAATTTCTCCTTTGGTTGCGAAAGAGCTTTCAGAAAAAGCCAAATCTCATGGATTGAACTTTGTTGATGCTCCAGTTTCTGGAGGAGTGGGAGGAGCTCAAGCTGGCACCTTAACATTCATGGTTGGAACACAAGAAGATAAAATATTTTCAAGAATTGAAAAGGCTCTACAAGCAATGGGAAAAAATATCTTCAGGTGTGGAGATGCTGGAACAGGACAGATAGCCAAAATGTGCAATAATTTAGCTTTAGCGATACAGATGATATCAGTGGCTGAAGCTTTGTCTTTGGGAAAGAGTTTAGGAATGGATGTAAAAGTTTTAACTGATGTGATGAAGGTTTCAACGGCAAGATGTTGGAGTATCGATACGTATAATCCAGTTCCAGGAGTTATGCAAGGAGTGCCATCTAGTAGAGAGTATGAAAATGGCTTTTCTTGCGAATTGATGTTAAAAGATTTAAATATTTCAAAGGATGTTAGCGAAAATATTGGGAAAGGAAGTTTGCTAAGCAAAAAAACAATTGAGATTTATGATGATTTAGTGAAAAAAGGCTTGAATAAAAAAGATTTTAGCGTGGTTTTCGATCTGTTTGATAAGGGAAATTTAAATAAATAAAAGCTTTTTAAAAAAAAAAATATAAATTGATGAATTTAATCATTTTTTTTTTTTTAAAAAATAATCAAGAATTTCCTTTTTTGAATTTTTTTTAATCATTTGAAATTTGAGAAAAAACTGAATTCTAAATTTCTCTAAACAAATTTTAAGGTTTCACTAAGCTTGTATTAGTGTTCAATTTCCGTGGAGCAATGAAACTTGTGAATTCAAACTTCTCTAAAATATTTTTTCATTTACAAAATAAAACATCAAATAATCAAGAAACCTCTATTCTCCAAAGAAATAAATTCTCGATCTACTTCACCTACATATAATTGTCTTGGTCTTTCTAAAATTACAATGTTAATTTTTTAAAACATTTTTTATTAAAAACCGATTTTGAAATTTGATTCACTCATCATCTCTCTCCAATGACAAATCCAACCAATGCTTCTGGCAACAGCAAAAATAACAGTAAACATTGAAATTGGTATTCCTATGACCTTTAAAAAACAGAAAAAATGAAGAAAATCCTAGTTTTATTTCAAGATTGAAACTTTCAATATTAATCCAGAGAAGAAATCCACGTTAGGAAAGAGCTTTCGTGAGATAAAATAATCATCTTTTAAAGCAGCGTCTTCTAAGGCAAAAGCAAGATTGAGTAATTTTTTATTTTCATCACTATCTAAAGTTCCTATGATCTATTTTAAATTAAATTATTATTTTTTTATTTTATTTTTAAATATTTCTCTCACATCAAGACAGATTTTCCTCAAAAACTTTGCCCTCGGATCATAATTTTTATAGATTCTATGTCCGAAACCCATCAACTTTTTCCTTTTAGCTATTGAATTACTGATTATTTACTATTTTTTTGTTTTATTACCTTTCACATCTTCTAACAGTTTTGGAATATTTTCAACCGATTTCAATTCTTGCAACATTTTTAAAACTTCTTCATTAGCTCCTCCATGAGCTGGACCCCATAAAGATGCTATTCCTGATGAGATACAAGCATAAGGATTAGCCTATTTAATTATAAAAACTAAAATTTTATCCAAAAATAGGCTAAAAAATTGTTCAACTAAGCTGGATCCAGCAATCCTGACAGTTGTTGTTGAAGCACATTGCTCATGATCTGCATGAAGTATAAAAAAAAGATTAATCGCTTCAACTAATTTTGGATTAATCTTGAAATTATTTTATAAAACTTTATTATTTTTAAAATTTCACATCAAAATCATCTTTCATCACATTATGAAACATCATATAGAGGAAGTTTTTTACATATCCAAATTTTTCTTTTGGATAAACAATAGGCAATCCCTAAGAAAAAATTCTTAATTATTTTTTATAATCTAATAAACTTTATAAGTCCGATAAGAAATCGCAGCTAACGTTGGTAGTTTTGCAATCAATTTAATTGCAGCATATTCTCTATCTCGAGGATCCATAACATTTAAATCGGAATGCATGAAAGCAGACAAAGCTCCAACAACACCAGTCTTTTGTAAAAATTACTATCATCAAAGAAAAATCGATTTTCAATTACCATTATTGCCATTGGATGAGCATCTGATTGAAATCCTTTAAAAAATGAAATCATCAATTCATGAACCATCATTTCTTGATTTCTAAAAAAAGACCAAACAAATGAAAAATTTATGAAACGACAAAAAAAATACACTAAAGATTCAAATCTGTCTAATTCAGATTTGTTCGGAAGTTCTCCATATAATAAAAGATAGCACACTTCCAGAAATGAGCAATTTCTCGCCAAATCCTCTATTTTATAACCTCGATATTGTAGTTGGCCCTTTTCGCCATCTGTCAAAGTTATTGAAGAACAACATAATCCAGTTGCCATAAAGCCAGGATCGAAAACAAAATAACCAGCTTTTGTATATAATGTTCTCAAATCTAAAAATTTGCCTCCATCGCTTCCTTCCAAAATTGGAAAACTATGTTCTTTTCCTTCTACGATAATTTTGCATTCACCGCTAGGTTTTGGAATTTGGGGTATTGTTTTCTCAATTTTTTGTATGAAATCGACTGTTTTATTCAATTTAGGTTTTAATGGGCTCAGGTCATTCATGAGGGTGTTTCTTTGGAATAATTTTATAAATAAATTTAATTTTTTTTTTTAGTTTTTCTTTGTTTTTCCCAACAAAAAAAATTTATTCTAATATTTTTTTCTTTCTGAGCAATCTCCTTCATCTTTATTCTTTGTCAAATTTCATCACCAAATTAATATATCCTCTCTTTCAAACTATCTTTCATAAATACAATTTGATTTGAGTATTTATCCAGTTCTCATCCCTTATCACTATCCAATTTATGTTTAACCATGCCATGCCTATTAGATCATTGTCATGAAATGCTTCACATTTCAGCATTTTGAAAGAAACAATAGGTTGAATATGCTTTGGTATGGGCTTGAATTTTAATCCATTTTTTTAAAAAAAACTTTTGGTTCAGTTTATTCAGGCATAATTGAAAAACCCAAAATTTAATGTTGGAAAACTTTCAGCAGTTTATAAATTAAAATTAAGACAAGTAAAAAACAGTTTACTTCCTTAAGTTAATGTTTAGGTGATTTTTCGGCACATTAACTTCTTTTTAGAATTTTATTTTTATAAAAATTTCAAATATCTCATTTTTAATTATTTTTATTTTTCTTAATTTTATAAATTGTTTTTTTATTTTCTTAAAATTTCTAAAATTCAATGTTTGAATCTGGTTTGTTTTTGAATTATATTTCTATTTTTTTTTTTTTTTTAAAAAAAATTTTAATGATTTTTTTCTTTATTTGAAAAATTGTTAATTTTCCAAAAAAATGTTTGATAATATATTTTTTTCTCTCTGAGCAATTCCTTCACTTTGCTTCTTCTTTATTCTCTGTCAAACTTCATCACTAAATTAATATATCCTGCCTCTTTCAAAGCATCTTTCAGAAAAAACAATTTGATTTGAGTATTATATTCAGCTCCCCTAATCACAATCCAATTTATGTTTAAAAACCCATAACCTATCAGATCATTGTCATGATATGCCTCACATTTCAGCATATTTTCTCCTTTATATCTTATTAAATCAAACTCTTCTTCCCAAACTGGAGTTTTTCCACCATTTTTTATTTTTTTTGTTTTGAAAAAACAATTTCCTAAAGAAAATAAAGCACAAGGATCCATCGTTCCAAAACTTGTTGTGCTTCTAGAAAAATTCCCATTTTTGCAAGTTATATGCAATTTCCCTTGTGGTGGAGGATATTTATAAATATTGGTTTCATTATTCATCAGAACTATATATTCTTGCCCTTTTTTGATATTTTCATGCAGGAGAGTGATAGTTTTTTCATGAGATTCTATACTCAAATTGATCTCTCTGATTTGCAACTCATAACTGTGCTCTAGTTTTCTGAATTCTTCTTCAAGATGGTCCTTTCGATTGCCCACCAAGCACGCTTCTGTTATTACATTCTTTCTATTTTTCTGTTGTTCTTCGAAATCTAATAATTTATTTGTGTTTCTCAAATCTTTTTGCAATTTCTCCATTTCTTTCAGCTCAAAATTTATCTGTTTTTGCAAACTTGAAATCATCTTCACATATTCATTGGGATCAGGGAAAAATCTTGTCTCTAAAAATAATTCTCCTACATAACTTGTTCCCTTTCTATATAGTTTTACTACCAGATCTTTATTAGTGCATAAAATATCCTTAATTTCGAAAACTCCTTGACCAATAAGATCATCTGATTTAATAAAATCTTTATCGAAAACATCGAATCTGATAGATTCACCTTCTTTGGCTCTGAATGCGAAGGTTTCAAACCAAGAAGGGTTTTTCCCATTATTTTTTTTCACTGTTGTTTGATAACTTTGATCATTTAATTTTAGCACAACGAAAGGGTCCATTTTCCCAAACCAATCTGTGTCAATAAGGAGCTCAGCCTTAAGAACCTTTAATTGCAAAGTTCCCTCCATTTCCATTTTTTCCGAATTTTTATTTCAATAA
>JFJP01020879.1_pt1 | contig 19727 bp, 14 predicted proteins | sample 431651 | NCBI WGS metagenome assembly JFJP01 (sample SAMN02602958, study PRJNA72255) | Microbial mat metagenome, whole genome shotgun sequencing project. | biome: fresh water; feature: sink hole; material: water; isolation source: purple microbial (photo- and chemosynthetic) mats found in...
GCACCGCGAGATCGATGCTGCTGCCATCCACGGCCAGCGGCAACGCCGCTCGGTCGATCATGGCACGCGGCAGCTTGGTCACCGCCCCGGCCGCGGAGGGCGGCACGCCGACGCGGCGGCAGCGCCCCTCCCAGGCCCGGCGCAGCGCCGCGATGGTCGCGCCATCAGCCAATCCGATCGCAGCCGCCACCAGATCCGGCCGGTTGCGCTGCAAGTCGAACTCGGTCACCGGCCAGGTCTCGCCCTGCCAGCGGAAGGCGACGAAGGATCCGGGGTCGCCGCGCACCGCGTAGTGGCCATCAGGCAGCAGCGCGATCGGCCCGCTGGGCGACAGCACGAAACGGCACAGCAGCGCGCCGTCGGCGGCGCGCCACAGCGCAACCGTCTCGCCGACGCTGGCGAGGAAGCGGCCGTCCGGACTCACCGCCAGCGCGCGCACCGCCGATTCCGCCGGTTCGCCCGCCGCGCACCACCAGCGCAGCGCGCCGTCGGCACCACGGCAGACGATCTCCTGGCCATCGCTGACTGCATGCACCCCGGCGGCGGCGGCCCAGGCGCGGCGCTCGCGCCCGGACTCGCGATGCATCCCGTCCGGGGGCAGCCGCTGCACCACCGCGCCCTGCGCATCCTGCCGCTGCCAGCCGCCGTCCTCCGCAACCGTCCACACCGCGGCGGCCTCGGCCGGGACAGGGCTGGGAGACACGGCCAGGGTGGCGAGATCGAGCTGCCACGAGCGCTGCCCGTCCGCCAGCGCCAGGATCCCCGGCGCGGGAAAGCCTGATGAGGCGATCTCCGGATTGCGTACCGGGGCCGCAGCCAGCACCGTGCCATCGCGGGTGGACAGTAGGCGGAGGTACCCGTCGCTGCAGGCGAGGGACAAGCCGCCACCGCGCGCCTCCGGCAGCCGGTCGCCGGCCGGACGCCGAGCAGGCTCGAAATCGACGGTCGGCTTCGCCTCGTCCGCGATGTCCTCATCGACCAGCGGGAAATACTCGGTGAGTCGGCGTCCGTCGCCCGTGCCCTCACGCTGGTGGATGCGCACCATCCGGCCATCCGGCGTGCGGTCGAGGCCGAGGAACTCCAGCCAGTAGTCGGCATTGCCCAGGGCATGGCCCAGGTCGTTGTCCGGATCGTTCCAACTGAAGCCCCCGTGGCGCAGCAACGCGGCATCCTCGGCCCGCCAGTGGCAGATCACCCCGTCGAGGCTGGCAGTGGTGACCTCGCGGCCATCGGCGCTCCACAGCGCATCGATGAGGGCGAGCGGCTTGCCATCCGGCCGACGCAGCGGTCCGATCGCCAGGTCGCGGCTGAGATCCCACAGCAGCCCGTCGGCATGCGGCACGCTGAGCACGCTACGCAGACCATCAGGAGCGACATGGACGCGCACCTCGTCGCCGCGCAATCCGCTGGCGACCAGCGGCAGCGGCGCATCGCCCTCGGGCGGCTGTGGCGCCGGCAGCGCGCCCGGGCCAGCGACCTCGATCAGCGCCAGGACGAGGCCCAGGGCTGCTCCTGGCGGTTCTCCGCTGTCCCAATCTCCACCCTTCCACATGCGCAGCGTCGCCGCCAGCGGCCGCTGGCCATCGTTGGCCCGCCCGAGCGTATCGAGGGCCGGCAGCCAGGCGGGGCGTTCACCCTCGTCGATCGCCATGCGATAGGCCTCAGCGAGATCCTCGCGCACCGTCGGCACCACCAGTTCGCTCGCCGGCCACGCCGACCCCCACAGGCGCCGGGCATGGATCGGCTCGCGCAGGTGGTTGCCCTCACGCGGGTGGATCCAGGTGGAGAAGCGGTCGCCGCTCCACAGGCGCGGCCAGTCGGCGCGTGGCTGGGGGAAGGCGCTGTCGAGCCAGGCGAGACGCGGGAGCAGGCAACGCAGGCGCGGCCGCTGCCGTTCGAGGGCGGCGCAGATCGCCAGCGGGTCGCTGATGTCAGGTTCACGCCAGCGCAGGGACGCAGGATCGGGGATCTCGGGCACCAGGGCGCGGATCGCCGCCGCCGGCAGCGGCGCCTCGCCGAGCCAGACCTGCTCGCCGTGCGCGAAGGCACGCCAGCGGAAGCGCAGAGCGACGCCGCCCACGTCGATCTCGGCCCAGGCGCCCGTCGCGTCACTGCCGTGCCGATCAGCCCAGGCGGCATCGCCAGCGCTCAGCGCGACGAAACTCAGAACAAGAAGAACGCATCGGATCATGCCGGCAGGATGCGAGATCAGGAAGGACCGACAACAAGCAGATGGACAAAGGCTGGGAACGACGAGCTGGAGCTCGTCGTTCCCAGGGAGGGTCAGCCGCGCTTCTGCCGCTCGCGTTCGCTGATCCGGCGCAGCATGCGGCGCTCGGACTCGCTCAGCGACGGCAGGCCGCCAGCGCTGACCTTGGCGAGCAGACGGTCGAGCTCGGCCTGCTCGGCGACGGCGTGGCGCTCGTCACGCTCGGCCGCCGCGCTGGCGCGGCGTGCCTGCCAGCGGTCGAAGGCCGAACCGCGCTCGTACATCTCGTATTCGCCGAACTCGGGGTCGTAGCCCTGGCGCATCATCTGGTGCTCGCGCACCACCGACATCAGCAGGAAGATGACCAGCACCAGCAGCATGAGGCTCTGGCTCCACATCGCCCAGACCACACCGAGGACGATGCAGGCATAGGCCAACCACAGCGTCCAGCGCACTGCGCGACGACGACCCGCAAGTGGCCACAAGGCGGCCCGCGCCATGCGCCCGCCGTCGAGGGGGTAGCACGGCAGCAGGTTGAACAGCAGCAGCCACAGGTTGGTGACGAAGACGAAGGCGAGGAGCGCCCCGGGCACACCGGCGGCGTTATAGGCGCTGCCGAGATCGGTGACCAGATGTCCAGCCAGGGCGGTGGCGCCAAGCAGCGCGGCGCCGGCGAGCAGCAGGCTGACCAGCGGCCCGGCGGCGGCGACGGCGAACTGCGGCCAGGCGCGCGGCGGGGCCGAGCACATCGCCGCGCCGCCGAGCATCCACAGAACGATGCGCTCGCACGAGCCACCGGCCAGTCGGGCCGCGCCAGCATGGCCGAACTCGTGCAGCAGCACCGATAACGGCGGCACCAGCAGCAGCACCGGCAGCCACCACCACGGCAGGCCCACACGTAATGCGCCGAAGGCGTGGAAGGCGCTGAGCAGCAGCAGCGTCCAGTGGATCGAGATGTCGATGCCAGCGATACGGCCGCACGGCAGCGCCCAGTTGAGCCATCCGCCCGGCTGGTCGCGCCAGGTCATGGCGACTTCGCCGCCTCGTAGCGGGCCCGGCCGGCCCGGCCACCGTCGAGCCAGGCGCGCAGGGCCACGGCGTCGTCGGTCTCCAGCATGGCGGCGAGCTGGGCCAGATCGGCGGCGGCGGCGCGCGCGGCAGCAGCGGCCTCGACACGATTGGCGCGCAGGATGCCGGTCCACAGCTCGGCCCCGGCCCCGGCGACGCGGGTGACATCGCGGAAGCCGCCAGCACACAACGGCGCGGCTTCGGGTGTCAGCTGGCGGGCGGCGAGGTTGGCGAGCAGGTGCGGCAGGTGGCTGGCCGAGGCGACGGCGCGGTCGTGGGCGGCAGGGTCGAGGCGCACCAGCCGGCAGCCGAGCGAGCTCCACAGCCGCTCGACCAGGGCGACGGCGGCGGGCGGATTGCCCGGCACGGCGGTGACGATGACGGTGGCGCCACGGTACAGCGACGGGTTGGCGTTGCCCACCCCTTGCAGATGGCTGCCGCACATCGGATGCGCGCCGACGAAGCGCGTGGCGAGGTCGGCCAGCTCGGCGCAGGGCGCACCCTTCACCGAGCCGACATCGCTGATCACCGCGCCGGTCGCGGCGGCGATGGCGCGCACGCTGGCCGACAGGTGTTCGACCGGAGTGCACACCACGGCAAGGTCGGCACCGGCCGCGGCGGACAGGTCGGGACAGGGGTGGCCCCAGCCGCGCGCGGCGGCCTCGGCGATCGGCTCGTGACGGCGGTGGTGCAGCAGCACACTCCAGCCGGCCGCCGTCGCCGCCGCCGCCAGGCTGCCGCCCATCAGGCCGAGTCCGCTGACCAGGAGGGTACCCTGCATGGGCCGGCAGGGTCGGGCTATCACGGCTGCGGGCAAGTGCGTTTGACCCCCGTCCGACAGGCTCTAGCCTGCTGGCCCACCCCGATAAGGACCGCCACATGGCCCGCAGGAAGTTCGTCGCCGGCAACTGGAAGCTGAACCTCACCATCGCTGAAGGCACCGCCCTGGTGCAAGGCCTGGCCAAGGCGCTGGCCGACAAGCCGACCACCGCCGAGGTCGCGGTGTGCCCGGTCGCCCTGGCTCTGAACGCGGTCGCGCAGGCGGCCAAGGGCTCGCCGATCGGCGTCGGCGCGCAGAACATCCACTGGGAGGAGAAGGGCGCCTTCACCGGCGAACTGTCCGCCACCCTGATCAAGGATGCCGGCGCGACGTACGTCATCCTCGGCCACTCCGAGCGCCGCCAGTACTTCGGCGAGACCGACGCAACGGTGAACAAGCGCCTCGGCGCCGCCCTCAAGGCCGGCCTGGTGCCGATCGTGTGCATCGGCGAGACCCTGGCCGAGCGTCAGGGCGGCAAGCTGGAGCAGGTCCTTTCGACCCAGATCAAGGGCGCCCTCGCCGGCTTCACCGCCGAGCAGCTCAAGACCCTGGTCGTCGCCTACGAGCCGGTGTGGGCGATCGGCACCGGCGTCACCGCCACCACCGCCCAGGCCCAGGAGACCCACGCCTTCGTACGCAGCGTGCTGCGCCAGGTCGTCGGCGGTCTGGCCGACGAGATCCGCATCCAGTACGGCGGCTCGGTCAAGCCGGACAACGCCAAGGAGATCCTGTCGCAGCCGGACGTGGACGGGGCCCTAGTTGGCGGCGCGAGCCTGAAGGTGGCCGACTTCGCCGCGATCATCGCGGGGGCTTAGCTGCTCGGGGGCTTTGGCCCCCGCGGCCCTGCGGGCCTGCCCCCCGCGCTTTGTCGGGGCTCGGTTTCATCGCTCCGCTCCGAAACCGTGGCGGCATCGGCTACGCCGATTGTATGCCGCCACCGCCCCTCGGCGCGCGATCCTCGCTGACGCTGCGGCCAGGGCCTAGCCGGCCCTGGACCCGGCTACCGTGGCCTAGGGGCTGGCCTTTGGCCAGCCCCCCATTAGCATTCCGCCCCCTTCCCCTAGGCGCACTATGGACACCGTCGTCTTCGTCCTCCAGATCCTGATGTGGTTCCTCTGCCCGGCCGTGATCGGGCTGATCCTGCTGCAAGGCGCTGCCGGCGACATTTCCAGCGCCTTCGGCGGCGGCGGCCAGCTTGACGCCTCGCTCGGCGTCGGCGCGCACCGCAAGATGGCCCAGGTCACCGGCGGTCTCGCCGTCGTCTTCTTCGTCATCGTGCTGATCCTCGCCTACCCGCACCGCAAGTCGTTTCGCGACATGAAGAACGCGGCTGCGCCGACGACCACGGCCCCCGCCGCCCCGGCTCCGGCCGCTCCGGCGCCGTCGGCGCCCGTGCTGACGCCTGTCCCGGCTCCGGCCCCGGCTGCGCCGGCCGTTGAAGCCCCGGCTGCCCCCGCCCCGACCGCCGAAGCCAAGCCGACTCCCGCTCCCGTCGTCGAGGCCCAGCCGACCCCGGCGCCCGCTGCCGAGGCGGCCCCCGCCCAGCCGACCCCGGCAGGCGAGGCAGCCCCGGCTCCGGCACCCGCCGAACCCTCCAAGCCCTGACCTCGCCGCGGCACACATCGCCGCTACCGACGCAAGATCACCCATTCCGCCCGTGTGCGGAATGGGTGATATCGTCTTGGATGGGTCGATACGGCTCGCGCGAGGCGGTGCGCAAACCTTCGACATCGTCGCGCGGGAGCGAAACCGGCACAATGTCGTCGGTGTAGCACTTGCGATACGGAAGCCTGCCGGCATGGTCCCGACCGCGCCGGCAGCCCCCGCGCAGGAAACCTGATGCCCGCCCAGCTCTACCAGGTCGACCCCATCGCCGTCCGCAACGAGATCGGCCGCGAGCGCCTGATCGCCTTGTGGCGCCAGATGCTGACCATCCGCCGCTTCGAGGAACGCGCCGAGTTGGCCTACAAGGCCAAGCAGATCGCCGGCTTCCTCCACCTCTACATCGGCCAGGAGGCGGTCGCCACCGGCTGGTTCGCCCACCTCTACCCCGGCATCGACGCCAGCGTCACCAGCTACCGCTGCCACGCCCAGGCCATCCTGTCCGGGGTCGGCATCGATGAGCTGATGGCCGAGCTGTACGGCAAGGTCACCGGCAACGTGAAGGGCAAGGGCGGCTCGATGCACTTCTTCTCCAAGGAGAAGAAGATGCTCGGCGGCCACGGCATCGTCGGCGGCCAGATCCCGGTCGGCACCGGCGCCGCCTTCAGCGCCAAGTACCGCAAGAGCGGCGGGGTCTCGATCAGCTTCTTCGGCGACGGTGCGACCCCGCAGGGCACCTTCCATGAATCGCTCAACATGGCCTCGCTGTGGAACCTCCCGGCGATCTACATGATCGAGAACAACCAGTACGGCATGGGCACCGCCACCTGCCGTTCGAACGCAGTCGAAAGCCTGGCCGAGGCCAAGGCTGTCGGCTACGGCATGCGCTCGTACACCTTCGACGGGCTCGACCTCTTCGCCTCGTGGAAATGCGCCCAGGAGGCCATCGCCTACGTGCGCCGCGAGTCGAAGCCGATCCTGGTCGAAGCGAAGACCTACCGCTACCGCGGCCACTCGGTGTCCGACGCCGGCCTCTACCGCAGCAAGGAGGAGGTCGAGCGCTACAAGGAGCTGGATCCGATCGGGCGCGTGCAGAAGGCGCTGCAGGACGCCGGCTGGATGAGCGACGCCGAGGCCGAGGCTATCGAGGAGGAGGTGCGCGAGCGCGTCGCCGCCTGCGCCAAGTTCGCCGAGGACAGCCCCGAGCCGCCGATCGCCGACCTCGCCACCCACGTCTATGCGGAAGCCTGATCCGATGTCCACGCCGCTCGCGCCGCCGCTCGCCGTCCGCCGTCCGCTCAACCCCAAGACCGACCCGATCAACGGCCACAAGGGCGTCGATCTCGGCGACGGCGCGCAGCTCGTCTCGGTGCGCATGGCGATCTGCCAGGCGCTGTACGAGGAGATGCAGCGCGATCCGACGATCTACATCATGGGCGAGGAGGTCGCGCAGTACAACGGCGCCTACAAGGTGACCAAGGGCCTGCTCGATGTGTTCGGCCCCGAGCGCGTGATCGACAGCCCGATCACCGAGAACGGCTTCGCCGGCCTGGCGGTCGGCGCGGCGATGACCGGCCTGCGTCCGGTGATCGAGTTCATGAGCTGGAACTTCAGCTTCGTCGCCTTCGACCAGATCATCTCGAACGCCTCGAAGATGAACTACATGACCGGCGCGGCGCCGGCCCGCGCGTGTCGTCGCAGCACTCGCACGCCGTCGAGGCGCTCTACGCCCACTTCCCCGGCCTCATCGTGGTGTCGCCCTCGACGCCCTATGACGCCAAGGGCCTGATGAAGACGGCGCTGCGCCAGAACAACCCGGTGTGCTTCCTCGAAAACGAGATGATCTACAATCTCGAGCAGGAGATCCCGATCGCGGAGTACGCCGTCCCCTTCGGCGTGGCCGACCTCAAGCGCGAAGGCGGCGACTGCACCATCGTGGCGGTCAGCCGTGGCGTGCACTGGTCGCTGGAGGCCGCCGCCGAACTGGCCAAGGAGGGCATCGAGTGCGAGGTCCTGGACCTGCGCACGGTGAAGCCGCTCGACATCGACGCGATCGTGCGCTCGGTCAGGAAGACCAGCCGCTGCGTGGTGGTCGAGGAGTGCTACAAGACCGGCGGCATCGGCGCCGAGGTCGCGGCCCAGCTGATGGAGCACGCCTTCGACGACCTCGACGCGCCCGTCGGCCGCGTCACCACGACCGAGAACCCGATGCCCTACGCAGCCAACCTCGAACACGAGACGCTGCCCAAGCCGCACCGCATCATCGCCGCCGTCCGGCAGGCGTGCTACCGCACGCAGCTTTGAGCTTGGAGCTTTGAGCTTCGAGTCCGCAACCCAAGACAAGCCATGATCACAGAACTCACGTTTCCCGCCCTCTCGCCGACCATGTCCGAAGGCACCCTCGTCGCGTGGCGGGTGAAGCCCGGCGATGTCATCAAGGCCGGCGCGGTGGTCGCCGAGATCCAGACCGACAAGGCGGTGGTGGAGTGGGAGTCGCCCGAGGGCGGCACCGTCCGCGAGCTGCTGGTCGCCGCCAACCAGGTGGCCAAGGTCAACACGATCGCCGCGATCATTACCAGCAAGGGCGAGGACATCGCCGCGACGCTGGCCGCCGCCAAGGCCAAGAATGAGAAGCTGGCGGCCGGTGCCACGCCCACCGCTCCTGTGGCGACCGCCACCGCCGCGCCCAAGCCGGCGCCCAACTTCGCCGCCGCCCCCGCGCCGGCCAAGCCGGCTCCGGTCAAGAAGGGCCCGCGCGTGTCGCCAGTCGCGGCGCGCATCGCGGCCGAGAACGGCCTCGACCTCACCCGCATCAGCGGCAGCGGTCCCGATGGCCGCATCGTGCGCGTCGACGTCGAACGCGCGGTGCGCGACGGCTCGGCCAAGGCCGCTGCCGGCCCCGCAGCCCCGGCCAAGCCCAAGCTGAAGGTTCTGCGCGCCGACAAGGCAGACGCCAGCGTGGCGATGAGCCCGATGCGTGCTGTCATCGCCAGCCGCCTGCTTGCCAGCAAGCAGCAGATCCCGCACTTCTACGTCGAGGACGTGGTCGATGCCGCGGCGCTGTCCGCGCTGCGCGAGCAGTTGAACCTACTCGACGGCGTACGCGTGACGGTCAACGACCTGATCACCCGAGCCTGCGCCCTGGCCCTGCGCGCCCATCCGCGCGTCAACGCGACCTTCGACGGCAAGACCGTCACCCAGCTCGACAGCGCCGACATCGCCATCGCGGTCGCCCTGCCCGACGGCCTGATCACCCCGATCGTGACCAAGGCCCACGCCAAGACGGTGCGCCAGATCGGCGACGAGATCCGCGTCCTCGCCAAGAAGGCGCAGGAGGGCAAGCTGGCCCCGGCCGAGTTCCAGGGCGGCAGCTTCACCATCTCGAACCTCGGCAGCACCGGGATCAGCGCCTTCAGCGCGATCATCAATCCGCCGCAGGTCGCGATCCTCGCGGTCGCCGCGATCAAGGACGAGCCGGTGGTGCAGGACGGCGCGGTAGTCGCGGGCAAGACCCTGCGCCTGACCCTGTCCGCCGACCACCGCGCGGTCGACGGCGCCGACGCGGCGGCGTTCATGAAGACCCTGCGCGAACTGCTCGAGAACCCGGCTACCCTGTTGGTCTGATGCAACTCAAGGCGGAAGGCGGAAGGCGGAAGGCGGAAGAATCGCGGCGCGCTGACGCGCGCGTGCCCGCTAGCGCGTCTTGCCAAACGACGACCGGTGCCGTCGTGTCCATCCAGCATCTCTTCCGCCTTCCGCCTTCCGCCTTCCGCCTTTGCCTTGGAGCACTCCATGTCTGACTACGAAGTTCTGGTCATCGGCGCCGGTCCCGGCGGCTATGTCGCGGCGATCAAGGCCGCGCAGCACGGCAAGAAGACCGCCGTGGTCGAGCGCGAGCACCTCGGCGGCATCTGTCTCAACTGGGGCTGCATCCCGACCAAGGCGCTGCTCAAGAGCGCCGAGATGCTGGAAAGCATGCGCCACGCCAAGGACTTCGGTCTGGTCGCCAGCGAGGTGAAGGCCGACTTCCCGGCGGTGATGAAGCGCTCGCGCGATGTCGCCAACGGCATGTCGAAGGGCATCGATTTCCTGATGAAGAAGAACAAGATCACCGTGCTCACCGGCACGGCCTCGTTCTCCGGCCCCAAGACGCTGACCCTGACCAAGGGCGACGGCAGCACCACCACCGTCACCGCCGACAACATCATCATCGCCACCGGCCACAAGCCGCGCACCTTCCCGCACCTGCCGGTCGATGGCAAGAAGGTCATCAACTACCGCCACGCCCTGGCGATGGAGTCGCTGCCCACGTCGGTGCTGGCGATCGGCGCCGGCGCGATCGGCATGGAGTTCGGCTTCTTCCTGCGCTCGATGGGCGCCGCGGTGACCATCGTCGAGGTGATGGACCAGGTCCTGCCGGTCGAGGACGCCGAGATCGCCAAGTTCGTCGAGCGCCAGTTCACCAAGCAGGGCGTGACGGTAGACACCGCCACCGGCGTGAAGGTGCACCTCGAGAAGGGCGGCGTCGCCGAGGTCGTCGAGGTCGAGAAGGTCCTGGTCGCAGTCGGCTTCCTCGCCAATACCGAGGGCCTGAACCTGGACGTCGCCGGCGTGAAGCTCGACGAGCGCGGCTTCATCGCCGTGGACGCCAACCAGCTGACCAGCGCGCCCGGCGTGTACGCGATCGGCGATGTCGCCGGCAAGCAGTTGCTGGCGCACAAGGCGAGCTTCGAGGGCGAGGCCGCCGTCGGCCACATCGCCGGCCACCCGGCGCCGGTCGATTACCGCCAGATCCCCGGCTGCACCTACTGCCAGCCGCAGGTCGCCTCGATCGGCCTGACCGAGAAGAAGGCGCTGGAGGGCGGCCGGAAGCTGAAGATCGGCCGCTTCCAGTTCGTCGCCTCGGGCAAGGCCAAGGCGATCGGCCACCCCGAGGGCATGGTCAAACTGATCTTCGACGCCGAGTACGACCAGTTGATCGGCGCCCACATCGTCGGCGTCGATGCCACCGAGATGCTCGGCGAGCTGTGCCTCGCCCTGCGCCTGGAATGCACCGCGCGCGAGATCGCCGAGACGGTGCACGCGCATCCGACGCTGGCGGAGGCGGTCATGGAAGCCGCAGCCGACGCCCTCGGCCACGCAGTGCATCAGTAGCCCGGGGGGTCGCCCCCCGCACCCCCCACCCGGGCTTTGTCGGGGCTCGGTTTTCTCGCTCCGCTCCAAAACCGTGGCGGCATCGGCTACGCCGATTTTATGCCGCCACCGCCCCTCGGCGCCCGCCCCACCGCGTGCGCGGCGGGGCCCCCCTCATTATCTCCTGATCGCCCTACGTTCGAGTTCGAGTTCGAGTGCGAACGTAGGGCGAAGAGGTGATACAGAGGGGGGGGCCCGCCGCGCACGCGGTGGGGCGCGCGCGGGAGAGGCGGTGGGCGGATATAATGGCCGCAGGCCATCCGCCCACGATCTCGGAGCGATAGCGACGAGATCGAGCCGCGACCAAGCGCGGGGGGCAGGGCCTTCAGGCCCGTGGGGGCAACGCCCCCAAACTAGAAAGCAACATTCAAGTTCGCGCCCATCAGCCAGATCAGGTCATCCCCGGCGGTGATGGTGCGTGCGGGCGTCTCGGCGGCGGCGGAGGCCTCCTGAGCGTTGGCGATGCCATCGCCTGGCTTGAACAATGCGCCGAACAGGCGGATCTGGGCGTTGTAGGTGTACTGCCAGCGCAGCGCGGCGTCGAACTCGCTGCCGAACTGGGTCTTGCCACCGGTAACGACCGGTTCGTGCATCACGTAGTGCGCGGCGGTCAGATCCAGGCGCACGCGGTCGCGCTCGTCGAAGCCGATGCCCCAACGCGCCTTGAGACTCATCAGGTTGCCGACCATCAGCTCGGACAACTCGCCGTACTTCTCGTGCTCGACGATCAGGGTGTCGCTGATCGTCTCCCACTCGTTGACGAAGCCTTCGAAGGAGCCGCTGCTGCTCGGATCGTCGCCGGTCTGGTAGCCGCCGATGAGCTGGAACCGACCCTTGCCGTACTGGCTGAACTGCCAGTCGAGGCCGGTCTCGCCGCCGAAACCCTCGAAAGTGACGCCGCCAAGGCCGTTGCCCTTCTGGCCGGCCGCCTCGACCCAGAAGCCGAGTTCGCCCGAGCGCCAGTCGAGGCCGCCGGAGACGGTCTGCAGCTTCTCGGCGGTGAGATTCTGGGGCAGGACGGCGTTGCGCTGCTCGGCGTAGGTAGCGGTCACCAGGACGCGGTCGCCCCCGGCGGTCGCCGGCTTCCAGTCGAGGGTCACGCCCCACAGGGTCGAGGCGTCGGGCAGACGGTACACCCACGGGCTGAGCACCATGACGTCCCAACCGCTGTAGCTGGCCCGGGCGCCGTCCCACGAACCGATCGCCGGATCATCTGCGCGGCTGTCGAAGAGGAAGGCGCCGCGATCGTTGACCAGATTCCAGCTCACCGGCATGCGGCCGGCGATGACGCCGAACTCCTCGAAGCCGAGGAACTCCTTGAGGTTGACGTAGGCGTCCTTGAGCACGACCTGGCTCTGGTCGGAATTGAACTGCGAGCTGTCCGGGCCGGGCGTGGCGGGCAGGTCTTCACGCAGGTTGTTGGTACCGTAGTCGCCCAGATCGGCGCGATAGCCGAAGCCGATCACCACCTGCGCCCGTTCGTCGAGCTTGACCTTCAGGCCCAGCTCGGCGCGCATCGTGCCGTAGCCGCGGCTGTCGGACTGGCCGCCGTCGCCGTCGGTGTAGTTGTCATGCTGGAGCACGTCGAGGTCGAGCTGGCCCTGGACGATGACCTGGCGACCGGCGCCGATCGCCGCCTTGCCGGCGCCCAGCTCGGAGAGGGGCGCGAGACCACCGGAGCGCTCGGCTCCGCCCAGGGTGGCCCCGCCAGGAAGACCAGAGCCGGCCTCAGGACGCCCCTCGGCGGCAAGCACCATCCCGGGCGCGAGAGCCAGGGCGAGACGGAGAAGCGTGGCGGCAGGACAACGGATATTGGACATGGGGGCTCCGCAGGAAGCCGGCAGGTTAGGGTGCGCCGCCGCCGCGCCAACCGTATTGCACCCCCCGGCTTGCTTGCCAGAGTGCGCCGATGCGCGCAATCCTGCTCCTTATCGTCCTCGGCGGCCTCGGATGGGGCGGCTGGTACTGGTGGTCGAAGCAGCCGGTCGATGCGGCCGATGACCCTTTCAACACCACGCCGGTGACCACGGCGCCGGCCGCCCTGCCGGCGACGGCGAAGAAGCTCTATGACGAGGCCGAGGCCCTGTGGTCGCAGGCCGGCTCCGACGCCCCGCGCAGCGAAGCCGCCCCGAAGCTCGGCCGGCTCTACAGCCAGGTCCTGCTGGCGATGTACGACCTGGCCGGCAACCACGATGCCGAGGAGCAGCTGGTCCGCGAACGCCTGGCGCCGATCGGCGAGGCGCTGTTCTTCAGCAAGGCCAAGTACGCCAACGATCCCAGCGGCCTGATCGGCGTGCACGTGGTCAGCGCCGGCGAGAATCCCGATGCCATCGCCCGCTCGTACGGCATGCCGCGCGAGCTGCTCAACCGCCTGCGCGGCAAGGAGGCCAACAGCGCCGACCTGCGCGTGGGCGAGACGTTGAAGGTGGCGAAGGTCAAGGAAGCGGGCGGCTACCACATCGACATCGACCTCTCCGATTACACTCTCGACCTGTATATCGGTGGCGTCTTCGCGAAGCGTTACCTCATCACGCACGGAGCGAAGGAATCACCGACCCCGGTCGGCAAGACCGCGCTGACCGACCGCGTCTGGCACCCGCAGTGGACGCATCCGATCAAGAAGGTCGTGTACGCCTACGGCGACCCGGACAACATCCTCGGCCCGATCTGGATGCCCTTCGACGCCAAGCAGCTCGGCGCCAGCGGCATCGGCATCCACGGCTACACCGGCGCCGACGCCAAGATGCAGGTGCAGGCCAGCAACGGCTGCATCCGCATGCAGAACGACAACGCCGAGGAGCTGTTCCAGCTGGTCGCGCACCCGCAGCGCGCGCCGACCAGCGTGACGATTAGGCAGTAATGCTGGAATGCTGGAATGCTGGAATGCTGGAATGCTGCATTCAGGCATTCAAGCATTTGGCATTCGTGGCAATGATCACCTCTCCACCGTCGTCACCACGACCCGCGCTTCGGCCTGGCGCACTTCGGTCGGTTCCGCCTTCTTGAGACCACGCGTTTTGGCGTTCGCGATCGCCAGGCCGTCCTGCAGGATCGGATAGCCGTCCTCCATGCGCGTAGGCAACTTGGGGAAGGGCTTGGTCGCGGCGCTCGCCTGCAGGGTCTCCGCGCCGAACGGCGCATCGACCACGAACTCGTCGGGCAGTTGATAGACCTGGTTGACCTTCGACTCGTCGATGAACAGGTTGTCGCACAGCAGGGCGCGGCGGCCATCGGCGAGGTGGTAGATGATGCGCAGGTAGCTGGGACGATCGGTACGGGCGAAGATCAGCACCTGCTCGCCCTTGACGAAGACCGGCGCGTCGTCGCCCTTGCTCGTCCACACCTCCAGCTTCATGCCGCCGCCGATCACCTCCTCGGTGCGAAACTGCTGCTGATCGGCGAGCGCCGCGGCGGCGTTCTGCGGCGCCGTGGCCAGGCCGGTGGCCTCGACCCCGGCCGTGGGGATGGTCGCCTCGGCGGCGGCGAGCATGCGGCCGTCGGCCAGGGCGTAGGCCGACACCACGACGCGCACGCCCTGCGGGCTGTCCCAGGTCGCACCCAGCACCACCGCCTCGGCGCCCGAGGCGGCGGCGGCGTCACGCGCCGGACCCGCAGCGCTGGCGCGCATCACCTTCCAACCCGCCGCCTTGGGCAGCTGGTTGGCGATGAGCTGACCGAGATAGCGACCGAAGGGGCTGGAGAGGCGCGATTCGCGCACCGTGAAGGCCGGCACCATGACCAGCGGCTTGGTCTCGCCGGCGCCGCGTGCGAGCTGGCTGGCGAGGACGAATGCGAGATCGTCGGCGCTGGCGATGATGCGGCCGGCGAGGCGGGCCTGGGCCTGGGCCGCGCGGTCGTGGATGGCGGTCAGACGCGCGGCAAGCGCGGTGTCGGCGGGGCCAGGCGCCAGGCCGCGCGCCAGGATCAGGTCGTCGCCGATCGCCCGCGCCGAGGCCAGGACACGCGCCCAGGCCGGCGCGGCGTCGTTGGCGCGACCCGCCGTCTCGTGCGCCTGCGCCTCGTCGGCGGCGGCGGCGAGCTCGGTCAAGGCGGCTTCCGCCCGGCCGCGGTAGGTATCCGCCAGCACCGAACGCTCGACCGCGCAGATCGCATGCGCGATGCCGCCCTCCTCGTCGAACCAGGTCTCGGCCTTGCGCAGGTCGAGCCATACCCCGGTGATCGCCAGCGACTGGTCGCTGAAGGTCGATTCGAAGCGGCCGCCGGTGGAACCGGTGATCTCGACCGTCTTCGACTCGGTCACCGCCTCGACGCGCACGCGTACCGAACGGGCGAGTTCGTTCTGCGCGCTGGTCGCGACGATCTCCAGGCACTTGGCGCGGTCGCGCTCGGGCGTCACCGGTTCACTGGCGGTGGCGCTGATCCAGCGCGGCTCGGGGAAGGTCGCGGCGCGGCCGGCATCGCCCAGCCAGGCGGGGCGCTCCTCGGCCAGGGCGAGGACGGCGAGCAGGCAGAGCAGGACGGGGCGCATGCGGGTTTATCGCGGCACCCGGCGCCGGCTCAAGCCACGGCCGTGAATCTCCAGCTGCCGGCGCCAACCGCGAACACCGCATGGGTGGTGGTGTCGCGCAGGTGACGGGCGCCGTCGTGCTGGACGCCGGCGGCGCCAAGCGGGGTCGGCACATGGACCTCGGCGCTGCAGTTGGGCGGCACGCTCACGCTCAGGCTGAAGCGGCCATCCTCGATCGCCCAGCTCGTACTGATGCTGCCGCGCAGGCTGCGGTGGCTGCACGAGGCATGGCGGCAGTGGCCGCCCGGTACCGGGCGGACGACCAGGCGCTGGAAGGCGATGTCGTCCTCGGCGCGGTCGAGACCGCCGATCGCGCTGTACATCCACTCGCCGACTGCGCCGAAGGCGTAGTGGTTGTAGCTGTTCATGTTGCCGACATTGACCGGGCCGGTCTCCGGACTGTAGGTGTTCCAGCGCTCCCACATCGTGGTCGCGCCGTTCTTCACCGTGTAGAGCCAGCCGGGGAAGGTCTCGGCGGTCAGCACGCGCCAGGCGACATCGTCGCGCCCGGCCTGCGACAGCGCGGGCAGCAGGCAGTAGGTGCCGAGGAAGCCGGTGTTGAGGTGCCAGCCGTGGCGCTCGACCCCGCGCACGAGGTGGCGAGCGGCCTCGGCCCCGTCGATCAGCCCGGCGCGCAGCGCGCAGGCGTAGGCGGCCTGCGTATCGCTCGTGGTGCAGCGGCCGTCGGGGCCGAGGTGCTTCGCCCGCCACGCCTCCTTGATGCGCTCGAAACGCGCGCGGTGATGCGCCTGCTCGGCCGTCTTGCCCAGCGCCTGCGCCATATCGGCCATCAGGCGGTGCATCCAGGCGTGGTACACCGGGTTCAGCACCTCGTTGGGCGTCTGCGGCGCCGGGCTGACCCAGTCGCCGAAGCTCCAGTCGGCGTTGAGGTCGCCGACCGCCGTGCGGTCGCGCTGATCGAGGTAGCGGCGCATGCCATCCCACGCCTGCGCCATGGTCTGCGTGTCGCCGTACAGCCGCCACAGCCACCACGGGATCACCACGCCGGCGTCGGCCCAGCCATAGCGACCCTTGTCGGCGCAGCCATTGGCCGGCGCGAAGTCGGGGAAGGCGCCGCCCGGATGCTGCGCGTCGAGCATGTCCTGCATGTACTTGGCGTAGAACGCAGCGCAGTCGGCGTTGTGCACCGCCGTGCGCACGAAGACCTGGGTGTCCGCCGTCCAGCCGAGGCGCTCGTCGCGCTGCGGGCAGTCGGTGGGGATCGACAGGAAGTTGCCGCGCTGGCCCCACCTGATGTTGGCCTGCAGGCGGTTGAGCAGCGGATTGTCGCAGGTGAAGGCGCCGCGCTCGGGCGTGTCGCTGCCGAAGACCACGGCGCTGATCTGCTCGGGGGCGATGCCGCCGGGCAGACCGCGGATCTCGGCGTAGCGGAAGCCGTGGAAGGTAAAGGTCGGCAGGATGTCGTCGTCGCCGCCCGAGCAGATGTGCTCATCGACCGCCAGCGCACTGCGCAGGTTCTCGGTCCACACCTCGCCCTGCAGGTCGAGGACCTCGGCATGGCGCACCACCAGGCGGGTGCCGCGCGGGGCGCGCAGGCGCAGGCGCACGGCACCGACCAGGTTCTGGCCGAAATCGACGATATGCACGCCGGGCCGCTTCTCGACCAAGGTGCGCGCAGGCAGCTCGAGCAGGCGGCGCACCGGTTCGTCGGGCTGGGCCTGCAACCGGCCCTGCGGAGCGGGCAACGCCAGCGGGGCGCGCCAGGCCCCGGCGCTGCGCGTCAGGTCGGTGATCTGGCCTTCCATGAGATCGCCCAGGCGCACCGGACCAGTGCCAGCCTGCCAACCATCATCGGCGGTGCTGACCACCTCGTGCGTCCCGTCGGCGTAGTCGAGGTGCAGCGCCAGCTTCAGCGCCTTGTCGGTGCCGTACCAGCTGCAGCCGAATGGCGTCGCGAGATGCCCAGCATACCAGCCGTCGCCGACCGTGGCCTCCAGCAGATTGTCGCCGGTCGTCAGCCGGGTGGTGACATCATAGGTCTGGTAGTGGACGCGGACGCGGTAGTCGGTCCAACCTGGCGCCAGGACGCGATCATCCACCCGCTGGCCGCCCAGACTGAGTTCGTAGGTGCCGAGCGCGGTGGCATAGATGCGCGCCCGGACCAGCGGTTTGGCGACGCGCACGCAGCGGCGCAGCACCAGTGCGGGGAGCAGGCGGTCAGCGCGGTTGCGCGGATCCTCGGCTGGCCAGGGCCCGGCGCCGAAGGCGCCCGCATCCGCCGTCGCCGACCAGCTGTCGGCGCTGGCATCTTCCCATATCTTGTCGTGCCCCTGCTTGGCCAGGCCGCGCGTACGCCAGGCCGGATCTCCAGTGGGGATGCGCAGCGTCGTGCCATCGGCGAGCTGTACCTCGAGCAGCGCGATGAAGGCGCTGTCGGGGTAACTGAAGGTCTTCATCGTCAGATGGTTGACCCCCTGCTTCAGCCACGGCGCGACGTCGTAGGCCATAACGCAGCGGCGCGGCAGGTTGCCGCAACTGTCCGGCCGCACGCCGTTGACCGAGAGATACTGGTAGACGCCGCAGCTCCACGGCTCGTCGTGGCCGTCGGCGAGGACATGCAGGCGGGCCAGGACGACCCGTGCGCCGGACGGTAGCTCGCAGCGCACGCTGTAGCAGGTCAGCTCGTGGCCATGCGCCGCGCCCGGCCGGACCCAACGCGCGGCGGCCAGGGTCAGGCGCTCATCATCCGAGCGTGGCTTCGCTCCCAGCCAGGCACCCGCGAACTCGGCGGGATCGAGGTAGGCGGTCTCGAACCAGGCCGACTCGCTCCATGGACCTTCCTTCCCGGCGGCATCCCACACCCGCACCCGCCAGTGGTAGCAGGTGCGGCTGGCCAGCGCGCGCCCGGCATAGGCGAGGCCCAACTGCTGGTCGCCCATGACGCGGCCGGTATCCCACAGATCGGCGAGGCCGGGCGCACTGCCCACCTGCACCTGCCAGGCTGACTGGACGACACCACGACCACCACCCTCCAGGCCCCAGCCGAGCCGGGGCGTCGGCGTGTCGAGGCCGAGCGGATCGCGGCGCTGGGCGGTGTGCAGGTCGATGGGGCGGAGGGGCGTAGTCATGGCGTCATGATGCGTCTGGGGGCGGTCTGCGGCAATCCCTGGAAGACGCGCTGCAGCTAGCATGATATTGATCAATGGAGCACCCCTACGTCATCACCCGGCTCGAGCACCTGCTGCCAGTGCGCGGCCTGCCGCTGGTCGTCAACCGCCCCCAGCACCAGAATCCGACCCCCTTCCACGATCACGATTTCATTGAAATTGCCGTCGTGCGCGGCAGTGAGGCGGTGCATCGCGGCATCCACGGCGAGCGCCCGGTGGCGCGCGGCGATGTACTGGTGCTGCATCCCGGCCAATGGCACGGCTATGGCAACTGCGCCGCCATTGACCTGACCAATCTCTGCCTGCCGGTCGGCCTGTTCGCGCATGAACTCGCCTGGCTGGCCGCCGATCCGCAGGTTGCAGCGTTGCTGCCGGCGCGCGGAGAACCGGCTCAGGACTTCATCCATGTGCATCTTAATGAAGCCGAACTGACCGCGATCGAGGCGCAGCTCGACCGCCTGCAGGAGCTGGTGACGGCCAAGGCGGTGCGCTCGCGCGCCGAGGTCATCGCCCTGACCGCAGCGGTACTCGCACGCCTCGCCGCCGGACTGCCGCGGCGCCATGTCGCCGAGGCCGGCGACGCCGTGGTCATCCAACTCGCCGCAGAGATGCAGGCCGATCTCGCGCGCGGTTGGAAGCTGTCCGAGCTGGCGCGCCGGACCGGACAGACGCGCGAGCACTTCTGCCGCCGCTTCCGCCTGGTGCACGGCAATCCGCCGCTCGCCTGGCTGACCATGCGCCGGGCCGAACGCGCTGCCGTGCTGCTGCTCTCCACCGACGCGCCGGTCGCCGAGATCGGCCGCCGGGTCGGCTGGGACGATCCCAACTACTGCGCCCGGCGCTTCCGCGCCGCCTTCGGCGTCAACCCGGCCGCCTACCGACGGCGCTCGCCGGACGTGATCCGCACCGTCTGAAATTCACACAGAGCACCAGAGCGACCAGAGGTCAAGGCAAGGATTTGTTGGTCCGCAATGACGTTCAGCTGCCTCGGACTTCCGAACTTCCGGACTGCGAAAGAACAGGCCTGATCGCATAGGCTGCACGTCTTAGGGTCTGTCAGGAAATTAGTCTTACGATCAATCGTGCTGCCACTGATGCTGATTGGGCGATTCGGACTCAAAGCTCCAAGCTCCAAGCTCCAAGCTGGCCCGGACACGGCCTCTCCAGTGGCAAAGTAAT
>JFJP01038747.1_pt1 | contig 19724 bp, 15 predicted proteins | sample 431651 | NCBI WGS metagenome assembly JFJP01 (sample SAMN02602958, study PRJNA72255) | Microbial mat metagenome, whole genome shotgun sequencing project. | biome: fresh water; feature: sink hole; material: water; isolation source: purple microbial (photo- and chemosynthetic) mats found in...
ATCCTAATACCCTCTGAGTAAAATAGGTTTTATTACTCAGAGGGGATTAGTGATAATGAAAGAAAAGAAAAAGATATAAGCAACTGAGTGCTATTTTTTGTAATTGGCAAGATATTCAGTTACCTGTTTATAAACGTTAGCAGGAGTGAAACCAAATTGTTCGTCAAGAACTTTATAAGGGGCAGAGTAGCCGAAACTATTCATTCCCCATACAACTCCTTTTGGACCTGCAAGTCCCTGTAAAGTAACAGACAAACCTGCTGTAAGGCCGAATACAGGAATGTTGTAAGGTATAATTGCACTGCGGTATGCCCCGCTTTGATTCCTTAGTAATCCTTCGGATGGAGCGGAAATTATTCTGACATTGAGATTGTCATTTCTTAAAAGAGCAGCTCCTTCGACAAGAGTAGCTACTTCCGAACCGCTGGCAATGAGAATAATATCCGGTGTTCCAGCGCAATTCTGAACAATGTATGCACCTTTTTCTGATTCCAGTGCATCTTTGTATCTGTCATTTGTGTCTGAGGGAAGATCTTTAATATTCTGTCTAGACAGAATGAGGGCAGTAGGAGTTCTTTTGTTTTCCAAAGCCATTTTCCAGGCCACAGTAGTTTCTGCAGAATCAGCAGGTCTCAATACTATCATACTGTTCTCGCCATGGTGGTTTTTCAGATGCTCCATCAGCCTGATCTGAGCTTCCTGTTCAACCGGTTGATGTGTTGGTCCATCTTCCCCGACACGGAAAGCGTCGTGTGTCCATATATATTTTACAGGTAATCCCATCAGACAGGCTAACCTTACAGCAGGTTTCATATAATCCGAAAAGACAAAGAAAGTACCACAAGCCGGGATGATACCTCCGTGAAGTGCCATTCCATTCATTATGGATGCCATTGTAAGTTCAGATACCCCGGCATGCAAAAAAGCACCTGTGAAATCACCTTTGGTAAATGCGTGAGTGTTTTTAAGAAAACCATCAGTTTTGTCAGAGTTGGCAAGATCAGCAGAGGCAACTATCATGTTTTCAATTCTGGAAGCAAATAGACCCAGTACTGTTGCAGAAGCTGCTCTGGTTGCTGATCCCTCTTTCTGTTGAATAGCTTTGAAATCTATTTCAGGGAAGTTGCCGGAATAGAATAAGTGAAGTTTATGATCCAGAGCACTATTTTTTGAAGCCCATTCTGCTTTGCTTTTCTTCCATTCGGAGGCTGTCCTTGTCTTTTTTATAAGTATGTTTTTGTATAACTCTTTTACCTCACTAAAGATAATAAAAGGATCAGCAGGATCACCTCCTAGGTTTGCAACAGATCTTTCAAATGATCCGCCAGCCTCACTGACAGGCATTCCATGAGTAGAGGTTTTTCTTTCAAAACTTTTGCCTTCTTTATCCAGAAGTCCTTTTCCCATTATTGTTTTTCCAATAATGATGGTCGGTTTTTCTTTTTCATTAACTGAGGCAGTGAGAGCTTCCCTGATCTGACTTTGGTTGTTGCCGTCAATATTGATTACATTCCATCCCCATGATCTGTATTTCATAGCAGTATCTTCTGCAGTAACAGCCCTGGTTTCTGTTGATAGTTGGATATTATTCGAATCATAAAACATGATCAGGTTGCTCAGTCCGAGAAAACCTGCAAGCCTTCCGGCTCCCTGGGATATTTCCTCCTGAACACCTCCGTCAGAAATAAATGTAAAAATTTTATGTGTAAAAAGCTGGCCGAACCTGGCTGTCAGAAATCTTTCTGCAATTGCTGCTCCAACTGCCATTGTATGGCCCTGACCAAGAGGACCTGAAGTGTTTTCAATACCTCTGGTGACATCAAGTTCAGGATGGCCAGGTGTCGGGCTTCCCCATTGACGGAAGTTTTTGAGTTCTTCTGTTGTGAAGTGTCCTGTAAGTGTAAGAACAGAATAGAGCATAGGGGACATATGTCCCGGATCCAGGAAAAATCTGTCGCGGTTGATCCATGTTGGGTCTGTGGGATCAAAATTCAGGAATTCTGAAAATAGGATGTGAATAAAATCTGCGCCACCCATAGCTCCTCCGGGATGGCCTGATTTCGATTTTTCCACCATTGCCATCGCCAGTATGCGAATATTATCGGCGGCTCTTAGGTTTACATCGTTGTTCATTAAAATAATTGTTTGATATTAGTTTATTAGAATGGTAACAAAAATAGGATTAATTGTCGATAGAAAAAATAGATAATGTATAAGGAAACTATATTCAAATACAGTAGAAGTACCCGGGAATTTTCGGAAACTAACATATAGCCAATGTTCTGTAAATTGGAATTACTACTGGCAGAGAAGTAAGTTCTGAGTATTTTCTGGTGTTATTTCTACAGGTACTTCCGGTCTTCTTCAGGGACTTCAAAATAGTTGTTGTATATTTTTACATCCGGACCTGATTTTTCTTCAACTTTATTTCCTCTTATCTTATATGTGCATTTTTCACCGGCAATACCCGAAAAGTAAATATTGAATTCTTTCCGGTCTTCATCGATCATAATAATCCTGACCAGATGAGGATATTTCATACTGTTTAACTGTGCTCCGCAAATAGGACAGGTATATATGTATTCTTCCCCTTCCTTTATTTTAAATGAAGGATGTGTAGTAGTTGTATAGTTTCCGATCTCAGGATTCAAAAAAATTAATCCTCTTTGTGACCGGTCTTTTACTTTCGCTGCAGAAAGGACAATTGAAGTTTTTACTTTGAGATGGCCTCTGCATACTTTGCACAAATACTCATTAACCATAGTGTACCTCCTGTTTATTAATAATGCATATTATTGTTTCAATATCTACTTTACAAGATAAGATATTTTTCGCTAATGAAGTGTTTTTTTAAATTATTTTTTAAGACTTTTTTTGTCTGTACATGCTGGTTCTTAGATGATTTTCTGATTCAGTAATTTTATTTTTATTCTATGTATTATATTTAATTATTGACACTTCCGGAGGGAAACTTAGTATGATGCATCCTTTGAATTTTAAATTTTAGTACATGAAATATACTTTAAAGCATTTAATTTATTTTGGTTATATATTGTTATTAAAAAATGGTCATTTGAGATGATTTGTTAAGTTAGAATTGGAGGCTTCCCTAATTTATTTTCATTCTAAATTATAAAGATTGACTTTTATATGCTTTTTTTAAAAAGTATTGTTATTAAATTAACAGCACTTTTAGAAATGTTATTTTAAGTTTATATATTTTATTTAATTACCTAAAAATCAGATAGAAATGTATCAAGTAGGAAATCTAGTTAAGGAATTGTCCGACAAACATGGTCGCGTACGGGAGAGCCTTATGCCAATTCTTCAGGAAATTGTGCAGAAACACAATTATCTTACCGATGAGGCAATGGTTGAAGTTGCAAAGGAGCTTGATCTCTCAGCGGCAGAAGTTTATGGTACGGCTTCCTTTTACACTTTTCTCGACACTCAGGCAAGAGGAAAGTATGTAATAAGAGTTTGTAAGACAATTACATGCTCAATGAAGGGAAAGAGTGATATTATACATACTCTTGAGGATATGTTAAAGATTAAAGTCGGTGAAACAACTGCCGATAATCAATTCAGTATTCTTGAAACAAACTGTATCGGATGGTGTCATAAGGCACCGGCAATTTTAATTAATGAAATGCCTTATACAGAGTTGACCCCAGAAAAAGTAAGTGAGATAATAAAAGATTACATGCAAAAATAAATATCCGGCTAAATCATGGAAAATAAAGGATTAAATAAGGTAGACCTTATATTCGAAAAAATAGATAATCGTGAAGTGCTTGCCAAGGCTTTTAAGATGACAAAAGATGAGATCATTCAGGAAGTTCTCGATTCAGGACTTAAAGGAAGAGGCGGAGCCGGGTTTCCGACAGGGTTGAAATGGAAATATACTTCTGCTGAGAAAAGCCCCGATAAGTATATTGTTTGCAATGCCGACGAGGGCGAACCAGGAACATTTAAGGACAGGGAAATACTCGACCGTGTTTCAAATAAGGTACATGGAGGTATGGCAATAGCCGGGAAAGCTATCGGAGCAAAAAAGGGCATAGTATATTTGAGGGGAGAATACAGGTACCTCCTTCCAAAACTTTTAATAGAGCTCGACGCATTCCATAAAATGATAAAGGAGATAGGTTATGACTTCAGTATTGAGTACCGTATGGGAAGTGGTGCCTATATTTGTGGTGAGGAAAGTGCTCTCTTTGAGTCAATTGAAGGTAAACGTGGTGAGCCTCGCAATAAACCACCCTATCCTACAGTCTCAGGCGTGTTCGACAAACCAACTTCAATCAATAATGTTGAAACTCTGGTTACAGCCATGATGATCATGAAACATGGTTCAAAGAATTTTATAACATATGGAACCAAAGATTCAAGAGGGTCAAAGGTATTCTCAGTTTCTGGAGATACACCTACTCCGGGCATTTTTGAACTTGAACTTGGTATGACAGTTCAACAGTTTGTAAATGAATTCGGTGATGGAGATACAAAAGCTGTACAGGTTGGTGGTGCATCAGGCTTTTGTGTTCCCAGGAAAAAGTTTGCTGAAACTATCATTGGATTTGAAGGCGTCCCGACCGGAGGATCAATGAAGCTTTTTAACAGCTCCCGATCGATGTACAATGTATTGCATAATTATCTCGATTTTTTTGCTGAAGAATCATGCGGTCAGTGTACTCCTTGTCGCGTTGGATGCCAGCAGTTGCTTAAAGGTGTTGAGAAAGTGAAGAAAGGTGAAGCTAAGTCGACCTACCTTACTGAACTTGTTAAACTTGCTGATTCAATGAGGATTGCTGCTAAATGCGGCCTTGGACAATCTGTTGGAAATGCATTTAAATCAATAGTTGGCAACTTCAGGGAAGAGATCATTTATTAACAATCAAATCAAAAAAAAGCGAACCATGATAAATTTACTTATAAATGACCAGAAGGTATCGGTGGAAGCAGGAACAACAGTTCTTGCTGCTGCTAAAAAACTGAAAATAAATATTCCGACTTTATGTAATCACGATGACCTTTGTGTGGCAGGAAACTGCCGTGTTTGTGTTGTTGAACAGAAAGGGGCAAGGACACTTATTGCCTCCTGTGCCACTCCGGTTTCGGAAGGTATGGATATACATACCAACACACTAAAAGTGCGTAACGCGAGAAAACATGTTGTGGAACTTCTTCTTTCCGAACATAGAGCTGATTGTACAAAATGCTATAAAAATCAGAATTGTGAACTTCAGTCGCTTGCTAATGAATTTGCTTTCGGTGATCATATATTGCTTGATTTGGTTGAAGATCATCACTACAATATTGACAGATCATCACCCTCTTTCATCAAAGATGACAGCAAATGTATCCGTTGCCAGCGCTGTGTAAGAACTTGTTCAGAGTTGCAGTATATTTCTGCAATAGCAGTTGCCAATAAGGGAGCTCATCAGAAAATTTCATCATTTCACGACAGGCCTATGAGCCATGTTGTATGTACTAATTGCGGACAGTGTGTAAACCGTTGCCCTACCGGTGCTCTAGTTGAAAAAACATATATTGACCAGGTCTGGGATGCCATTTATGATCCTGATAAACACGTGGTTGTGCAGACAGCTCCCGCTGTGAGAGTTGCTCTTGGTGAAGACCTTGGGTATGATCCGGGTGAAAGGGTTACAGGAAAGATGGTTAATGCCCTCCGTCAACTTGGTTTCAACTCGGTTCTTGATACTGATTTCAGTGCTGACCTTACAATTATGGAGGAAGGGACAGAGCTTCTGGTTAGACTTAAAAAAGCCCTGGTCGATGGTGATAAGAAAATATCACTTCCTATGTTTACATCCTGTTCTCCTGGCTGGATAAAATTTATAGAGCATAAATATCCGGAGTTTCTCCCAAACCTGTCAACCTGCAAATCACCGCAGCAGATGTTTGGAGCCCTCGCTAAAACATTCTACGCGAAGAAACGTAATATTGATCCTTCAAAAATAGTCTCTGTATCAATAATGCCCTGCACTGCCAAAAAATTTGAAGCTGACAGGCCCGAGATGAGATCAAGCGGATTCAAAGATGTTGATTACGTGCTTACAACCCGAGAGCTTGCTGTTATGATTAAGCAGGCAGGTATAGATTTCAGAAACCTTGAGGCGGCAAAATACGATTCAATAATGGGTGATTCAACAGGCGCCGCTGTTATATTTGGTGCTACCGGTGGTGTGATGGAAGCTGCTCTGCGAACTGCCTATGAGATTGTTACTGGTCGTGAGGTGCCATTCGGCAACCTTAATATAACTCCTGTAAGAGGAATGGATGGAGTAAAGGAAGCTACAATAAAAATTGAGGGTTGCGTTGAAGCATGGAAGTTTCTGGAGGGAGCGGAACTGAAAGTTGCTATTGCTCACGGTCTCGTTAATGCCAATAAAATTATGAAGTTGGTGAGAGAGGGAAAAGCTGACTATCATTTTGTGGAGATAATGGCTTGTCCAGGAGGCTGTATTGGTGGAGGCGGCCAGCCAATTCCGACAAGTATGGCGATCAGAAAAAAAAGGATGGATGCAATTTATTCCGAAGATGAACATATGGTTCTCAGGAAATCGCATGAGAATCCTGATGTGGTTGCTATTTATAAAGAATTTCTTGACCAGCCCAATAGCCACAAAGCACATGATCTTCTGCATACACACTATGTAGAAAGAGATAACTACTAATCATTGATTGTTATAAATTTAAGGCCGGCAAATTTTGCCGGCCTTATTTATTTTTGCACTGCTTCGCTAACATTGCAGCTCTTTTCTCTGGTATTCTCAATTACCTATTTCAAAAACAATTCAATTACAGGTATTTCCATATTTGGTTGAATGGTCGGTAAAATCAGCATAAGATCTTCTTCAGAAAGAGTCTCCTGATGAGTGACATTGTGCCGCGGTTTGCCAAACTGAATTTCCGAACCATCGTGGAGAAATTGTGCGTATTTTACTTTTCCTCCTAAACCTTTCAGAGTAAACCAGTTCATTGGATAATCCAGCAGATGAACATAAAGAGATCTGGTTTTCGGATTGTACGTTAACAGAGTATTTTCAGGTGTACTGAATCCTTCAGGTGCTGCTGTGCAGTTATAGATTGAACGATTGTTATACTTCATCCATTTGCCAATCTCTGTGAGTTTTTCATTCGCCCTGTAGTCGAATAACCCTCTGGCAGTCGGGCCTACATTTAGTAACAGATTACCGCCCTTGCTAACAGTTTCAATTAATAGAACGAGCAGTTGCTTGGTCGATTTCCAGGTATTCTCATCGCGATAATAACCCCATGATCCTGAGAAAGTCTGGCAAGTTTCCCATGGTACCCTGACACCGTTTTTCTCAGGCCATTTTGAAACTTTATACTGTTCGGGTGTTGTGAAATCCCAGCCACCTTCCACATCAAGCAGATCGAGGCGGTCATTAACTATAATGCCGGGCTGAAGTTCCCTGACGAGCTTAAGAAGATTCTCTGAATCCCAGTCTTTCCGGCCTTTGCCAAAATTTCCTGCTGGGAAGGAATAATCGAGCCATAACAGATCTATTTTTCCATAGTTAGTCAGAAGTTCGCGAACCTGATCTTTGATATATTTCCTGTATACATCCATGTTCTTACCCTTGTTCAGTATTTCATATTCCTTCTCTGAGGAAGGCCGTTGTGGATGGTTTCTGTCAATTGTATAGTCAGGATGGTGCCAGTCAAGAAGTGAATAATAGATCCCTACTTTTAGTCCGGCAGCCCGGAATGCTTCAACATATTCTTTTATCAGATCTCTGCCGGCTGATGTGTTAGTTGCTTTATAGTCAGTAAATTTAGAGTCAAACAGGCAAAAACCATCATGATGTTTGGCTGTCATGACCACATATTTCATACCTGCTTCTTTTGCCTTTTCTGCCCAAACTTTGGGATCGTAAAGGTCGGGATTGAATACTTCAAAATATTTCTGATACTGCTCACTGGTGAGTTTTTCATAATTTTTTACCCATTCATGACGTGCAGGAGAAGCGTATATACCCCAGTGTATGAACATACCAAAACGGTCACCTGTCCACCAGGCCAGACGCTCTGTTTTCTGTTCACTGGTCTCCCTGTTATTATTCTGACCGGTTATTGTGTTGGTCATTAAGAGTATTAGTGTTAATAATAGCAGTAAATTCTTCATATTTAATAGGTTAGGTTTGTAATTTATAATAGCATTTTGTTATTATTTGTATTTTTAGTTCTGTACATTTCATTTTTGACTTAAAAAACAAGGCGACCTTCACTTTTCATCAGCCGGTGTTTTTACAAGTTTAATCATTTTTATAAAAACACCTTTGTAAACTTAATATGATTATAACTTCTTTCAGAGGCGTTTTTAAATAATATCGATCATTCATTCAAAATTTCTCAGGGTCTGTTAAAAATTTCAATTTATTATTAATTCTTTTTTGATTCTTAACTGAGCTGCTTGGGGCTATTTAATAAAAAAGGTCATGAAAGCCCTTCGGTTTTCATGACCTTTTATGTTGATATTAAATTTTACTTGTGAATTATGGGGTCTGGATTTCCATCAGGATCGCCTGATACATAACCGCTTGATGTCGGATGGCCACCTGTTGCCAGAAGGACACCGCATGCATGAGGTGCTGCCATTGATGTACCGCTCATGGTTGCAAGTACTCCTCCCTTATAGGTTGAAAGGATACTAACTCCAGGTGCACAATAATCAATAGGAGGATTTCCATAATTTGAAAAATATGCCCAGTTGTCGTTTACATCACATGCAGAAATTGTATATATGTTTATCCCGTTGGTTCGTGCAGGTGTATGGTTATTGGCATCATCGCTTTCATTACCGGCAGCCAGAGCAACAAACAGGCCTTTGGTTCCCATTTCAGCTACTTTAATATCAAGAGGTTCATAAATTCCGCCACCCAGGCTCATGTTAACAGCATCACCAGCTACACCATTGGCAATAACAAAATCAACTCCGGCGATAATCACTGACATTGCACCTGATCCCCTTTTGTCCAGAACTTTTACCGGAACAACAGTAGCTCCTGCAGCAACACCTGCTACACCAACTGTATTATCGATAGCCGCAACAATTCCTGCACAGTGGGTCCCGTGTCCGTTATCATCATCAGGTGTTGTGGTTCTTGTCACAAATGTTTTTCCTGATGTCTTATCAACATTCAGATCTGGATGATCAAGATCAATACCTGTATCAATTATCCATGCTTTTTTTGTACCTGTGTAGGTAGTTCCTCCGCCTACACGTGTGATTCCGGGAGGAGTAACCTCAGCCGGCAGGGGAGTTGGTACAGGAGCAGGTTTTGCCAGGGTGAACATCCTGTCAGGCCAAATACCTCTTACAGCACTGTTAGTTTTCAGTGAATTAGCCTCTTCATCAGATAGGTTAAGAGCAAATCCTTCGGTTGATTCTGTATAAACCTGTAGTGGGATCCGCTCGGAAATTGCAGAGATGCTGAGAATTTTATTCATCTCCTTGATCATCATGTTCTGTGCATCAGGATAACTCAGCTTGGCTGATTTAATTGAAGTTGCTCCATCTTTTAGAAGTACAACATACTGTCCGGGTATAATGTCACCCATTGTAGTCTTGATAAAAGACTGATCATCATTTTGGGAGACGTTTTCAGGAGTCCTCTCGCAGGCAGCAATCAGTAAAACTGATGCTGCGATAAAAGCATAAATAATTTTTTTCATTGGCTACTGTTATTTCAGGTTAATAATTTAACAGTGTTAAAATAGAAAAAAAAATAATGATATGATAAATATCACAAATAACTTATTAACAACTTCTGAAAGTCAATTCCCTTGTATTAACGTTATTTATCAGATTAAAAAAATGGGAAATCGTATATCTGGCTTCTTAATAATTAATCTCTTTACTTTTTCACACCGGATTTTATTTTTTTTAGCAGCCATGCCATATTTTCACCCAGTACCTTCATAGTCTTCAAGCCTTCCTCATCTTTTAATACATCACCTTTCTCTCGTCCGATACCTAAATTCCAGTACGATGATCCTGGAATAATCATCTCATTGATGAGAAAAAAATGGTTAATACTATCAAAAGCATGAATTGCACCTGCTCTCCTTACAGCAATTACGGCTGCACCAGGTTTGTGCTTCAGTGGATTGCCGGCTCCGCGTAATGCATAACCAGCCACATCTATTAGAGCCTTGGCTTCAACGCTAATATCAGCGAAATATACAGGTGATCCGATTATAATAGCATCGGCTTCCAGCATTTTTTCTATGCAGATATTAATAATATCATTCTTCTGATGACACCTGCCATCAGCTTTCTTCCTGCATTTCATACAGGCGATACATCCGGTTACCTTTTTCCCGCCAAGATGGAATAGTTCGGTTTTTATACCCTCTTTTTCAATTGGTTTGAACACCTCTTTTATTAGTATTTCTGTGTTTCCTCCCTTGCGTGGACTACAGTTTATTGCCAGTACTTTCATAATTCAATCAATAAGATAGTGTTCTATTATGCAAATGTATTGATTTTTAAATGTGGGGAGATGGGTAGTATTAAATTATGGTAACAATAATATATTTATCCAATAATCTCGAGTATCTGTTGTATATCTAAGTCTTTCAGTGGATTACTGCTTGATATAAAAGTTTCTGCCAGTCTTGATTTTTTTTCCTGCAGCCTCACTATTTTCTCCTCAATACTGTTGCTCGTTATGTATCTGTAAACAAATACGCTTTTATCCTGGCCTATTCTGTGTGCCCGGTTAAGTGCCTGCATTTCTGACGCCGGATTCCACCAGGGATCAAGAATAAAAACATAATCAGCAGCTGTGAGGTTAAGCCCTACACCACCCGCTTTAAGAGAAATAAGGAATATTTTATTTTCTGTATCATTCTGGAAACTGTTGACAATTTTTTCCCTGTTAATACTTGCTCCTGTGAGCATTGAGAATCTTATCCGTTTCTTATTCAATTCTCCTGCATAAAGATTAAGATGTTTTACAAAGGAGGAGAATACAAGTATTTTATGGCCTTCGGAAATTACACTTTCCATATCCTGAAGGACAGTCTCGAATTTCCCTGAATCGAACGTATAATCTTCATAAGCCATCACAGGGTGATTCGATATCTGTCTTAGTTTCATTAATCCCTGTAACACTACTATTGCCGATTTTTCCAGCCCGTTTGACACAATGTTTTTTAAAATACTGTTTCTTACTGAAGATTTTTCCTCATCGTACAGTTTAAACTGTTCCTCCGTCATTTCACAGAATACTGTCTGTTCTGATACAGGTGGCAGATCGCGGGCAACCATCTCTTTGGTACGGCGCAGAATGAAAGGTTGAATTATTTTTCGCAGTTTAACTTCTTTTTCATCATCTCCCAGTTTCTCTATTGGTTTTGCAAATTCCCTGCGGAAGAACGACAGGTCGCCCAACAGTCCGGGATTAACAAAATTCAGTTGAGTCCAGAGGTCTGTCAGAGAGTTTTCGACAGGTGTCCCTGTAAGAACGAGTTTGTAATCAGATTTTAGTCTTGTTACAGTTCTGTAAATCATCGATCCCGGGTTCTTTATAACCTGGCTCTCATCAAGTATTATATAGTGAAAAGAAATGGAGCTTATTAGTTCAATATCCTGTCTTATAGTATGATAGCTTGAGAGGATTATGTCAAAATTTATAAAATACGAGGTTGATTTTTTTCTCTGATTACCTTTGTAGCTGTATACTTTCATATCAGGAACAAATCTCTTAATCTCATTCTCCCAGTTATAGATCAGGGATGCCGGCACTATTATGAGAGAAGTAAGCCTTGATTCATTTTCAACAAATAGAGTCAGTTCGGATTGAGGTTCATCTCTTCTGGCAGGAATTATGTTTTCCCTGTTGTACTGGAGAAGTGCCAGAGTCTGAATAGTTTTACCTAAGCCCATATCATCTGCCAGGCACCCTCCCAGACCTGCTGTCTGGATATAGTTTAACCAGTTGAATCCTTCAGTCTGATACTTCCTCATGATACAATTAAGTCCGGCAGGCGGACTGAGAACTGGAATATGATCGCGCGATAGTAATTTTTCAAGTCTTTCAAACCCATGCTGTTCTTTATTTTCCAGAGCATCAGCGAGCAATGAAAAATGCTGCTTATGAATCCTGAGCGAATCTTCTGAACTTTTACCGAACTCAAAAATATTTTTGTACTTTGAAAACCAAGTTTCTGGGAGTATCGATATTGATCCGTCAGGCAGTTCAAATTCTCTTATCCCCTCCAGAATATTTCTTCTAAAACGGCTGAATGGAATTTTCCATTGGCCTATTAATACAATCGCTTTAAGATCAAACCAGTCATTAACTATTTTACTGCTTATCTCAATATTTACCTGGTTGAAGTTATAATTCATCTCCAGTCTTGATGACATAGTAAATCCGGAACCTGTAATCTCGGAATAATTCCTGCTTACAGTTTCTATCATTGTATATAAATCATCATTTTTATTATTTCCTTCAGATAATGGGTAAAAATTCTTATCATCTTCAGAGAAAAAACCAAGCTCACCTAAGGAATCCCTGCACTTCTTTTCCCAGGAAAAATCGCGATAAAATTTTCTGAAGATGAAATGATCATTTTTATTTTCAAATAATGTAAAGGATGTTGAAGGATCATCTGAGAAAATCTTCTTTGACTGGTATTTATACTTCAATATTAAGACAGGCTTTCCTTTCAACCCGATTTCAAGTTCAAGGATTGCTTCTTTTTCAGGAATGGTTTCAATGATCTCAAACCCAGAGCTGCTGACCTTAAAGTTGTTAACAGCATTCAGTATAAATCCTCCGAAATACTGCAACTCATTTTTCTTTGGAATGAGAATATATTCTTTTGTCAGGAATGGTTTTAACTTAGCACCATCCACATCTGAAACGAATAGTACCCTGTGATTTTCCTTTATCAGGCAAGGTGACATACAAAGGATTTCAACTGGATTCTTTCTTATATCCAGAAGTTTCCCCCCGGTTTCCAGATTAAGATTATACTTACTCAGTTCCGGTTCCCTTGTAAAACAGAATACAGGCACGGTGTTTTCACCGCTTAAATGCAGCCTGTCCTCCGGGTGAAGTGTTCCCTCCTTTGTCTTCTGATAATAGACAGGTATGTTTTCATCTCTTGAGATTGTAAAGCATTTATAAATTTTTTTCTCTATATAGGGTCTTATAAAATTCACAAGCTTTTCTGAAGTTACTTTTTCACGGAATTCTTTTACATTCATTTCTCTGGAGAACAACTTGAAAAGATTTCTGTCAGTATAATCATTAATGGTCCTGACAAGTTCTCTCTCGTCTGAAGTAAGTGTTCCCAAGGTGTCAGTATTTGGAAAAGGGGAAAGACATTCTGAAAACCTGAAGTAACTCCGGTTAGTTTCCTTCTGAATAATGTAAGGAAGAAGAATTGCTCCCCATAATCTGTGTTCTGATAGCACAAGAGCAAACAGTTTAACTCTTTTTTCCTTTACTCCGTCTGAATTCATGAATTTAAAATATGGTGCAAGTTAGGATAATACCACTCAATTTTCAATCAATTTATTCCTAGATTTGTTCTAAATGAAGTTAATAGTTGCCTCTTATCAGAATTTGACCCACTCTGAACTATAGCACGTTGAATTGAGAAAAATAATACATATAGATATGGATGCATTTTTTGCATCTGTTGAACAGCTTGACAATCCTGAACTCAGAGGTAAACCTGTGGCTGTTGGGGGAAGCAGTGAGCGCAGCGTTGTGGCTGCCGCCAGTTATGAAGCCAGGAAATATGGAGTCAGATCAGCTATGCCATCAGTTATTGCGAAACGATTATGCCCTGAACTGATTTTTGTAAAGCATAATTTTGTCAGATATAATGAAGTGTCAGGGATCGTTTTTGAGATTTTTAAAGAGTATACGGATATCATTGAACCACTTTCAATTGACGAAGCATTTCTTGATGTAACTGATGATAAGAAGAAGATCGGGTCGGCAACAGTAATTGCAAAATTAATCAGGAAAGAGATAAAACAAAAAACAGGATTGACAGCTTCGGCAGGTATTTCAATTAACAAATTCCTCGCAAAGATTGCATCAGATATAAACAAGCCAGATGGTCTTTTTCTTATCAGACCTGAAGACGCTGAAAAATTCATTCAGGACCTACCTGTTGAAAAATTCTATGGCATTGGAAAAGTTACTGCTGAGAAGATGCATAAACTGGGAATACATAAGGGATCTGACCTGAAGATGTTGGATCTGGTATCACTTGTAAGGAATTTTGGCAGGGCAGGTGTTTTCTTTTTTGATATCGTAAGAGGTATTGATGATCGTCCTGTAGAACCTGATCAGGAAAGGAAATCAGTTGGAACAGAACTTACATATGAAAAAGACCTTACTACAAATTTTGAGATTATTGCTGAACTCTATAAGGTAGAAATGGAACTTATGGAAAGGCTTGGTCATTCGGGAACTACAGGAAGAACAATCACCCTGAAGGTGAAATTCTCAGATTTCAGGCAGATTACCCGCAGTAAGACTGTGCAGAATTATATCCGTGATTTTGAGACATTGCACAGGGAAGTTTCTCTGATCCGGAAATCGTTAAAACTTGAAGGTTCCCGCATCAGACTCCTGGGAGTAACTATATCCAATCTTGAAGAAGATGATGTCGGCGACAGACAGTTACATCTGTTTGAAGAGTAGGCAATTTTCTGACTTATAATGGTTATCCTTGCTTCATTTTTAAGCCATTATATTAATGGAATCCAGCCGGATTAAAAAAATTACCTTAACATGTTCAGCATTTAAATATCTTTATCGTTGTACATGTCGCTCCCTAGAATAATCCTTCAATTGACAGATATCTTTCACCTGTATCATAGCAAAAAGTGAGTACCGTCGATCCTTTCGGAATCTCTTTCAGTTTCCTGGCAACGGCAGCCAGGGATGCACCCGAAGAAATACCCATAAATATGCCTTCCTCTTTGGCCGCTCTTTTTGCATAGGTAAATGCATCTTCCTTGCTTATTTTAATTATTTCATCCAGGATTTTTGTGTTTAAGATAGAAGGAATAAAACCAGCACCAATTCCCTGCAGAGGATGAGGCCCTGGTGATCCTCCGCTTAGAACCGGAGATAATTCTGGTTCCACTGCGATTACTTTAAGGTTCGGGAATTTTTTCTTTAAAGCTTCAGCGCAACCTGTTATATGGCCCCCTGTACCTACTCCTGTTATCAGATAATCAATCCCCTCTGGAAAATCATTTATTATCTCCCGGGCTGTTGTGTTTCTGTGAATTTCAGTGTTGGCTGGATTATCAAACTGCATAGGCATCCATGAGTCAGGTGTTTCAGCAATTAATTCTTTTGCTTTTTCAATTGCACCTTTCATTCCTTTTTCCCGGGGAGTAAGGACAAACTCAGCCCCGTATGCACTCATAATTTTTCTTCTTTCAAAAGACATCGATTCAGGCATTACCAGGATAAGTTTGTACCCTTTTACAGCTGCAACAATTGCAAGACCAATACCAGTATTTCCTGAGGTAGGTTCTATTATAATGCTCTCTGGTTTAAGAAGTCCTCTTTTTTCAGCATCAATAATCATCGAAAGCGCAATTCTGTCTTTAATACTGGCGCCAGGATTTGACCTTTCAAGTTTTATCCATACTGAAAAAGAAGGATCAAAAAGCCTGTTGATCCTCAAATGAGGGGTATTTCCTATTGTTTCAAGTATTGAATTTATTTTCATTGTGAATATGTTTTAGATTATGCTTTTTTAATATTAACTCTTTAAATGATCTATTCCATTTTTCAGACGATCATGAGTTATTTTTTGTGGTTCAGATAATAAAATTTATTGGTTCATGATAATCATTCTGATTTCTCACAATTATTTCGCTTTTATGATAAACAACAGAGGGTACAACCGGCATACAGGATTACATTATCCTCAATTGTCGGATGTCTCTTTTTTGATGCCTTACTTTTATCTACACTCAATGCTCCCAGTGTAACGCCCTGGTAAAGCTTTACATTATTGCCAATTATGGCCGTCTCTCCGATTACAATTCCAGTACCATGATCTATTGAGAAGGGACTTCCGATTGTTGCCAGAGGGTGAATATCTATACCGGTAACCCTGTGAGCATATTCTGTTATCATTCGTGGAAACAGAATCACTGATTGTTTTGCCAGAAAACTTGCAATACGATAACAGAAAATTGCAAAAAAACCGGGATATATGGCAATCACTTCTATTTGCCTGGTAGCAGCAGGATCAGATTCAAGAATAAAATCAGCATCTTTGAGAAGTATACTTTTTATCTTTTCCAGACTATGAAAAAACTCCATAGTAACATACTGGTTATTATCTGAGAGTCCTGACAAAATATTGCTGATCTGATTCTGAAGTTCATTCCGGTTACACTCAATTTCAGAATCTGTGAAAGAGTGCGTAGTTGGAAAAAGCAATTCAAAGATAGATTTGATTGTCTTTTCAACAGTTTTATGATCTGGTATGATAAGATCCGGCATACTCACGAATTTTAATTATTTGATGTAAATGTACAACACTTTATTAACCAAAAGTGTTGTACAACGCTGACCTATCAATCCAAATTATTCTTTTTTCAGAAATTTCATCTAAATGATAGTAAGTGCTTGCTCCAGATCGTTTTTAATATCTGTGATATTCTCAATTCCAACCGACAATCGGAGAGCACCAGGTACAACACCCGAGCTTAATTGTTCTTTTTCTGAAAGTTGCTGGTGTGTTGTTGATGCCGGATGTATTATAAGAGTTTTGGCATCACCAACGTTTGCCAGATGACTGATAAGTTTTAGATTATTAACCAGTTTATCAGCAGCCACCTTTCCTTTTTTGACTTTAAATGATAGTACTCCACCGAATCCGTTTTTAAGATACTTCACAGCCAGTTCATGATATGGACTTGATGTGAGACCAGGATAGTCAACATATTCAATTTTCGGATGTTTGGATAACCATTGTGCTAACCCTAATGCATTGTCGGCATGTTTTTGAACCCTTAACGATAAGGTTTCAAGTCCTAACAGGAGCAAAAAAGCATTAAAGGGACTTAAAGACGAACCATAATCACGCAAACCTTCCACACGAGCCCGGATAATAAAAGCGATGTTGCCAAAAGGTCCCGGTGAACCGAAGACATCCCAGAATTTAAGGCCATGATACCCTTCAGAAGGTTCTGTAAATTGCGGAAAGTTGCCATTTGCCCAATTAAAATTCCCGGCATCAATTATCACACCACCGACACTTGTGCCATGACCTCCTATCCATTTTGTAGCAGATTCTACAACAATATTAGCTCCATGGTCTATTGGTTTGAATAAGTAGCCGCATGCACCGAATGTGTTATCAACAACAAGAGGTATATTATTCCTTTTGGCAATGTCGGCTATTGCATCAAAATCGGGGATGTTGAATTTAGGGTTACCGATTGTTTCAAGGTAAATAGCTTTTGTGTTTTTATCTATCAGTTTTTCAAAATCTGATGGATTATCTCCATCAACAAACTTAACCTCAATTCCGAGTCGCCTGAACTGAACCTTGAACTGGTTATATGTTCCACCATATAAGTATGATGTAGAAACCAGGTTATCACCGGCCTGTAAAATATTTGTTAAAGCAATAAACTGTGCTGCTTGTCCGGAAGAGGTTGCCAGAGCAGCAATCCCACCCTCGAGAGCCGCAACACGTTTCTCAAAAACATCTGTAGTAGGATTCATTAATCTGGTATAAATATTACCAAATTCCTTTAGCCCGAAAAGATTCGCAGCATGTTCAGAATCATTGAATACATATGATGTAGTCTGATATATCGGAACTGCCCTTGAATTGGTTGTCGGATCGACAACTTGTCCTGCATGTAACTGCAGCGTATCGAAATGTAAATTTTCCTGTGTCATAATTAAGCTTATTTCATGCACAAAGATTGCTAAGCAATTCCGACAGGAAAATCCCCTGTTTATGGCATTTATTATACCATAAACGTGGTATGAAAATTAAATATGGTATTCTATCATGTTGATCCAGCCAGATTTAATGGCGTACATGATAAGTTCTGATACACTTGATACTCCCAGCTTTCTGAAAATATTCTTACGATGGGTTATTACTGTATGAAAACTTATAAACTTATGTGCGGCAATTTCCTTTGTAGTCAACCCTTCTGAGATCAACTTTACAATTTCAAGCTCTGAAGGAGTGAGCTGACCTGATTCTTCACCAGTATTTGTCTTTTCACTAATTTCAAACAAAATTTCCAGCAATTCATCGGAATAGAATTTCTTTCCTTTGAGTGCCGCATCCATTGCTTTAAAGATTTCTTCCTTATCTGCAGTTTTTAAAATTATATTGTTTATTCCAAAATTATTTAGCTCGTGTAGTTCAGATTTGTTAATGTTATTAGTAAGAATTAACAGTTTGAGATTCGGGAACCTGTTTTTTATCTCCTTTAATTCGGAATTATTATTCAGATCAATCAGTGAAGGATCGATAATCAGTATTGACGTTTCTGTTTGAGTCAATGAACTTATGATTTCATTCTTTCCGGTTACTATTGCCTGAACATGAAACGACCCTTCATTCTCGAGAATTCCCCTTAGTGATTCTGTAACAAGAAACTGGCTGTCTGCAATCAGCACCAGAACAGGCTTTTCAGATGCTATCATTTATTTTAAAAGATGATTTCAAAATGTGAAGTTCTAATATTATTTCAGCGCATTCTGCAAATCTTCCAGCAGATCATCTATGTGTTCAAGTCCTACAGAAAGCCTGATCAGGTTATCTGTAACACCTATTTTTTGCCGTAACTCTTTTGGAAAATAGTCATGGGTCATCAGGGCAGAATAGTTTGCCAGGGATTCTATTCCACCAAGACTATCTGCCAGTTGAAATATTTTTAATTTTTTAAAAAAGATATTTGCTTCTGTAAGTCCTCCTTTTATCCTGAAAGAGACTACTCCGCCAAAACCGGACATCTGTTTTTTTGCGATAGAATATCCAGGGTGAGTTTTGAGGCCCGGGAAAAAAACTTTTTCAACATTAGGCTGAAGTTCAAGAAATTGTGCAACCTTAAATGCATTTTCCTCATGTTGTTTCATGCGTACTGCCAGGGTTTTAACACCACGAAGTGTGAGCCATGAATCGAAAGGGGAGGGGACTATAACTGCACCACCTATTATATCTGAATGACCGTTAATATATTTAGTTGTACTATGAACAACAATATCAGCTCCCAGCTTAAGAGGCTTCTGGAAATAGGGCGATAAAAAAGTATTGTCTACAACAACAATTGCGTTCTTTTTGTGACTGAGTTCAGAGATTGCCGCAATATCAAAAATCTTCAGGGTTGGATTTGTTGGTGTCTCTATCCATACAAGTTTTGTGGAAGTCAGAAATGAACGCTCTATGAAGCCGATATCAGTAAAATCAGTGAACGTAAAAGAAATATTATACGGTTCAAGAATCTCCTTTATTAATCTGTAAGTTCCTCCGTACATATCCTCCGGGACAATAACATTATCCCCTGGTTTGAGAGTTGATAATATCGCATGTTCAGCAGCCAGTCCTGAAGAAAATGATAAACCATATTTCCCATCTTCAAGAGAGGCCAGGCAAGTGTCAAGAGCTGTCCGAGTCGGATTTCCTACACGCGAATATTC